>ENA-ORXT01002200-ORXT01002200.1-marine-metagenome-genome-assembly--contig:-NODE-2200-length-23956-cov-6.662967_pt1 | contig 23956 bp, 23 predicted proteins | sample MGYA00237868_ERZ511482 | MGnify/ENA metagenome assembly ERZ511482
GTTGGGAGTGTAGGGCAGTTGTGCAAGTATGTAAGGGGCTTATGTCAAAGTATTTATAATGCAAGAGTTCAAAAAGCCTATGTTGACCATCGTTGTATCCATTTAGCTCTTCGCTTAAGTAGCTTAGAATATTAATAAGATTTTTTATGATAGGCAGTTCAAGAATATTTATTCTTCTCTTTATATTTAAAGGTACTTTTAGTTTCTCTAGTACATTAACCAAATCTGCTACTTGCTTGTGTTTTCTATATATGATAGCGATTTGATTTAATTGATCTATCCCAACTTTTGAATGATCAATCCCAGTAACCTCGAATCCTAGATTGGCCAATGCGAGTGCATCCCTTCCTTGACCACAACCTAAATCTAGTAGTTTTCCTTTTTGCAAAAGCGAAGCATAAAACTTCAATAGCTCAGGATATGGTTCCCCAAATAAATTTTCAGTCTGATAATATGTATCATATTCAATGTTCAATTGCTAAGTATCTGGATGGTTTGAAAAAGCAAATTAGTGATATCTCATGTATAATTCGCCAATAGTTTACTTAAGGCTTTCCCATACTCCTTTTATTTTTTGCATCTTTAGTAGATAAGGAATGAGTATAAGTAGTTCTAGTCTTATATTGAAGCCAAACCCATTTTCTTGAGGCGCTGCGGGTAGTACTAGCATGACAAGAACGCAGACAAGAATGCCGATAAAAGCATCTAGCATCGCGAGATTAATCGCCCAGTCTTTCTCAGTCCAAAGACCAAATGAGACAGCACCTTTTAAAGCAAACAAAGAAATTATAATTAACCCATTGGTTGACAATGCATTGGCTGTTGCTAAACCATATAAAGATAAATTAATATTCATGCCTAGTAATCCAATGATTAAGCCAACAGGAGCAATAACTCCAAAGACCATGAATATCCATAAGAATATTTTAATCCAAAGAGGTAGTAGTTCTCTTCTTCTCGGTTCTCTTGATATTCTACTATCTAAAATTTCTTGTTCTTCCATAATCTTTAATATTAATATGGTATTTCTGTGTCAATTATTGATCAATCACTATAAACAAAGTTGTTGATGGAACTTCTAGATTGGCGTTAGATTCAACGGTCAATTCTTTTATTTTGACATAAGTATTGGGTTCAACTTGGACAGTAGCCCCAGATGGAATAATGACGGTTTGGCATTGGATGGGGCAGAATCCTGAAGACCAATTAAGTGGGTCCTGCCAATTACTATTATTACTTCCAATCCAATGATTAACTGCAAAAGTAGTGCAGCTGACGTACGGGTGAATGGCAGTCTCACTGACGATTGCATCATCAAAATAAACCGTAGCCTTTCCAGGCATTGGGTCTCCATCAATGTGATCGGTATAATTTCCAATTCCCCAAACAACCACTCCATCGTCGAGTGTTGTAACTACATCTGGTACATTTAAAATCTCTATTCCATCTTGCCAAATGATAATTTGACCATCAGCAACGTTGGGTGTAGAAGCATGATAAAAGGCTTCAAGATGGACCCATTTTCCGACGGGAATGGGCATCGGTGTTGTATGACTGTTAGAATGCGGAATATTTTCATTTGAGTATAGGTATAAGGACATTTCTTGAGTCACATCATCATGTTCTACATTCAATGTCCAGACGGGTTGACTCACGCCATTTGCATCATGAGATTTAAACTGGAAAATGTTCCACCAGCCACCATCTCCAGGATCCCAAGGCTGATATTTATTTGGATTGTAGGTTATAGGGAAATAATAGTATGCGCTATAGTAGGACTCAGTAGGGAAGTACATACCCCCATTATCCCAAGCAGTATCTGTCCATCGCATGAGCCGAACGGCACGCGGGCCATTTTGAGCTTGCCACGCATTTGTGATGATTGATTCTGCTGAATAACTGCCAGAATGAGCAAAAATATCGCTCGCCATTGCAGAAACATCTGCTCCACCTGTATTGAAAATTCCACCGCCAGGAAAAGTATATTGATCTAGGGTCCAATCATTCATATTGCCTTCCTCATGATCTGCGGACCAAAGGATTTCACTTTGGATATTAGCTGGTAAGGTTTCTATCCACTGGGAATGCAATGCTATGCTGGGCAATAAAATGGTAAATAAAATAAATATACGCTTTGACATTATACCCTATTGTTTCTGAAAAAAGCTTATTGAATATATGCTAGAGCCTCCTCCATCGTAAAATACGTATAAAATCGAATATTGTAAACAGTGGGATTATAAAATGGACTTTGGCATAAGCACGCAGGCATGGAAGAATATATAAGTAGGGTTTCTTGCCTTTAAGAATTAAAGTATTCTTATATAATTTAGAGAATGCCTTTATCAGCAATGGTTATAATTCCTGTTCTATTATTAATGTCAAGTTCAACCCAAGCTAATTGAAGGTCAGAATCATTTACCAGTTTCAATCCTAAGAAATAAGTTGAATGATTGCTATCAGAATGTATGTCCCATTTTTCTGGGCCAATCGCCTTCTGCATTCGTCGTCGTAATTGTAACTATGGAAGTAGAAAATGAACTTCTCCAATTAAGAGGCTCCGCTACATTTTCCTTTATGTCGTTTAAATTTCTTAAAAATAAATGTCCTTTATCTCTGTGGCGTAATATCTCGTTTTTACCTAGTGGACGTATATGGCCTTCTATCCCATAGGCACCTCCATCTGTTGATATAGGATCTATGTCTACACCAGTATAATTTATATTGTAATCTACAAATCCATCTTCATCTAAATCAATTTCAATAGAATCATGAATTACTGCTGCGTCATCCGAGTTCAAACTGTTAGAACAACTCGCAAAAATTATAAAGGATATTCCGACCAATACTAGTAAATAATTTTTCATAGTATTCTTGTTGTTTTGTAAAATGATTCGCTTTTTATTTGACATCATAATAAAAATAAAATCTTTAGATTTCATTTACTACTTATAAATGTATTTTATCCATTTTTTGAGGCTAGAAGATAATATGTGATTATGTTCCTCAGCCTTCAGGGGTGGATAAGATACAAAAGTCATTTTTCTTTCTGAAGGGTTTTGATATCAATGATTAATTGACTGACTGACGTTTTGTTAAGCCCATTGTAAATACCTCTGATGTGTCTATTTTTGTCCATCAATACAAAATTTTCAGAGTGTAAGAATTCATCCACCTCTTTTGTCAAGCCCAAATTTTCTTCTACGAAATAATCTTTCCTACCCAATTTATAAATTTCTTCTTGTGTTCCAGTGACTAGGTGCCATTTTCTCGATAGAATGCCTTTATCTTCCGCATATCGTTTTAGGACTGGAACGGAGTCCATTTCAGGAGTGACTGAATGTGACATCAACATAACATCATCATCGTTTATAAATTCATCTTGTAATTGCATCATATTGGCAGTCATTTTTGGGCAGATCCCTGGACAAATCGTAAAGAAAAAATCAACGACATAAATTTTATCTTTGGAATTTTTCTCTGTTATTGTTTCGCCATTTTGATTGGTAAGTTTAAAAGAAGATATACGATGAAAGGTATCTAAGGTCTGATCATTTGGCGAAAGCCAACGCGGAGTAAAAGTCGCCTCATTGTAAAAAGGAAGGTATTCAACTCTACTTTCATTTGGCCGTGATTCCTTACAAGCAAATAATCCCACCATTAATAATAGAACAAGCTTACTAATTTTCATATTGAATGGTTTCATCGTCTAAGCCAAAGCACAGTGCTGCTTTCTTTAAACCGAAGATTCTTCCTTCTTTTGCTTCGTAGTTGCTATACAAAGCACCGTTCTTTCTGTAGGCTTTTTGAATGCCTTCTTCTTTGCCCATTTTTAATTGTAGCTTTTTATATAACTCTCCGGTAGGGTACCAAATCTTTTGTTCGCCATGCGCTTTTCCTAAATAGTAATGTAAATGAGAGATTAAGATGTGTCTACTATCTGAAGTCCATTTCTTTTTTTCCCCATGAAGTTTTCCTTTATGATACATAGCTACTTGCTTGAAATGTCCATCGGGATACCATATGGTAGACTGATTTTGTTTTTTTCCATTCAAAAGGTTGATCTTTTCTTTGAGAATGCTGTCTTGGTAGAAACTTACAGCATGGCCAGAAAAGAGTTGGTCATTCAAGGTCCAGCGGGATGTCTGTTTGTTGTAATGAAGTTCTGAAAGCTCAACAGTTGTATTCGGTATTTCCAATGTTTTGATTATTGGATCAGAAGCAATTGTGTACTTTAATTCTGTCTTTTTAGAACAACCAACAAGATGCACACTTAGTGCCAATAGGATCAAAAATTTATACTTCATCTAGCAAGTTGAAGGAATTAGGAATCTCCATGAATTAGTTATATTTCCCAATTATGATTCTCTTAAATTAGAAATGATATTTTTTCAACTACATGATTGTATTCGGTGTTCCTTGTAGATCAACGCCAAATAAAAGAATGTATTCACCAATATAAAATTCATTAATAATGTGATAGTGGTAGAATTCCTCTCCATCACTATGCTGAGTTGAAGAAGTATGCCCTCCAGATTCATCTAAATCTGTGGGATGGTCCCCTGAAGAATTGCATCTTCTACCATAGATTAAAAAGCCATCTTGAAGTATGCCAACCAATTTCTCATCATCATAAGATAGAATGGTGTTTTCATCTACATTCGCAGCTTCGAGATGATAATGATAGCCCGTAGGTCCCATATGTGCGCCTGCATAATCAAAACCTGAAGCGACATTTTCTGATAAAGCATTGTTAGGACCCTCTTCGTCGTTAAAGATAGGCACGCCAGTTACAGATATTCCAATGGCAGCCAATCCAGTAGCCGAAGTATTTGCCGCCTTTTCTGGAGAAGCAGGAACAGTAACTGTGTAACTACCTTCGCTAATTTTTCCAGGGGACATTTGAGATTCTACTGCGACAACAGGATCAATGTAAAGAATGTTGTCAGTATCCCAGTAAGGGGAGGTATGATTTGGTAAAGCATTGGATTCAATGGTTATTTCATTTCCATCAAAGGATACGGTTACTGCCTCTGGATTAAATTCGTCAAATGCAGACACGGGTGTAGCGCCTGTAGCGCTTGTACTACCGCCAGTATCATCTGGGTCCGTATTGTCAGCCACAAATCCAGTTGGCTGATCGCAAGCTGATTGGCTTACATCTGGATTACCTAATCCATCACCATCTGCATCTTCATACCAAGTTTTTCTCAGTGTATGGATCTTCATCATCACAAGATGAAAGGATTACAGATACTCCTATTAGGAGTATTATTGAAAATTTTAAATACTTCATTTTGTGCTTATTTATTGGTCTAGATTAATTTTTCTTCCTGTTTTTATATAAATATAGAATCATTGCTATAAGTGTATTATATATTAAGACATCCTTAGGAGCCAATATTCTACGTTTTTTTAAGTTATTTTTTCGTATTTACACTTTATAGGTAGATTTTGAAAGTTTGCTAAGTACATCCTTCACTTAAATTTGCTATTTTAATTTTTCATTTATCAATTTACTCAGCTCTTTTGCCTTATCCACAATCATAAAATGACCTCCATTTTTTATCTCTATCGCGTGACCTTTTAAAGGAATCAGTTTATCGTTTGTTCCATGTATTCTTACTGGCTTTATCGGATTTGCTGAATTTGACCAATGTATTATTGTATTTAATGCCCATCGAATGAAGGTGGGATCTGTGTCATTAATTATTTGATGAAGTAAAGCTTTGTTCTCTGCTCCAAACAGAAATCCTAGGAGTAGCTTTGGTGGCTTTATAAGAAAGTTAGGAAGCAGGTTCAATATTCTAGTTTTACCGATTGAAACATATTTCCTTGGTAGTTGATCGCTTGTTTCTACACTTGAGATTAATATCAGCAGCTCAGGCTTAACGAGTTTTGATATTTCTAAAGCTACAATTCCCCCAAAGCTAACGCCTAAAATTCCAAACGCTTCTTCTTACTTTATTTGATCAAGAAGTCTGGTGGCATATGACCTCAATTCTTCTTTTGCAGTAGGCTTTATCCATTGTAATATATGAGTGTCGGTATTCACTTTCAAATATTGAAATACTCTTTCATCTGCTCCTAGTCCGCCAATCAAATACAATTTCATCGTTAAAGCTTATTCTACCTGATTGCAAATATATGTTCCAGTGGTTTAAATTATGTTAATGAAATTTCGAGTCTATTAAACCATTGTAAAACCTAGGCTTAAGACATATCAACTAAGCAATTAGTTAATAAACTAACTGATTAGTTGTAAAACTAATAGATTAGTTATATACTTGTGTTATAATTGATAATTATGAAGAAATTAGCACAACGAGAAGAACAGATTATGCATGTTCTTTGGGACAATGGTCCAAGCTTTGTCAAGGAAATCATCGAGAAACTTCCTGAGCCCAAGCCTCATTATAATTCAGTTTCTACCATGGTGCGCATACTGGAAACGAAGGGCGTTATCGGGCATGAAGCTTTTGGGAAGTCACATAGATACCATGCTGCAGTTAAAAAAGAGGATTACCAAGTGAAAGCAGTTAAAGATGTACTTGGCAGTTATTTCAATAATTCCTTTTCTGATATGGTTGCCTTTTTTGCCAAGAGCGAAAATGTAAATGAAGATGAATTGAAGGAAATTATGAAAATGATAAAAAATAAAAAATCATGATCAACTATCTATTGCATAGCTCCTTATTACTTGGTACCATTTATTTATTTTATTGGTTATTGCTTAGGAAAGAAACCTTTTACAAACTGAATCGTCATTTCCTGATTGGGTCTGTCATCTTAGCGATGATATTGCCGTTGATTAGTATTCCTTCGTGGATGTCGATTAAGGATGACCTGTTCAAGCAAGAAGCAATTTTGGTAACGGAAATTCTACCTCCGCCCACCACAATAACAACCGAGACATCTGAGGAAACTAAAGTTTCAAGCGATGATGTTATTTTGTCATCAAGGGAAAGCGTTATACCAAGCGCAGAGACAAAAACGGGTGCCACATCGATATTTAGCCAGTTGAATTATACAAAACTATTTTGGGTACTATACCTTATCGGTGTCTGTGTTTTTATTCTCACCTTTCTTATTCAGTTTATAATGATCATTTTGACTAGAAGCAAGTTGCAATTTATTCAAGATGAGGAATACAGAATATATGAAATGGAAACAGAGACACCACCATTTTCATTTCTAAAATGGATTTTCATCAATCCCACCATGTACGAATTCGAAACCTATGACCAAATTTTAAATCATGAAAAAATACATGTAAGTCAGGCACACTATCTCGATAAACTCATCGCAGAGCTTATTGTTATGGCCCTATGGTTTAATCCCTTTGCTTGGTTGATACGCCGAGAGATCACCAATAATCTAGAATTCTTAACGGATGATACCATGTTGGAAAAGGGTACAGAAAAAGAATCCTATCAAATGAATTTACTTAAGGTTTCAGTACCACAACATGCACTAAGCCTCACAACTAATTACAATCAATCCATTCTTAAAACGCGTATAATTATGATGAACTCAAAAAAATCATCTGCCAGTTCGAGTTGGAAGTACCTATTCATATTGCCTTTATTTGCTTTATCTGTTGTCACGCTCAATGCTGTCAATGATAGAGGGGAAGGATTTATCGCAGACACCTTATCCACAGATGTAGTAGAAGGAAGTGAGACTTTATTTGATGAAGAGCAAAAAATGACTGAAAAACAACAACTGGTAATAAAGCCTAAAGAAGGAATTGATAATTCTGGACAACCCGCGGTCAAAATTGAGGAAGAGCAATCAACGGATTTTATAATTCAGAAGGATGCGGAAATAACTCCAGTAAATAATACGGTCGAAAAAACGGCAGCGTCCATTTTTTCAGAGAAGTTTAAAAACATTAATCCATCCAAAGTGAAGCCTGGTTTTTGGCAGGCAAGTGTAGAGCCAAAAGAAGTTTGCTTTCACCTCAATAATTCTGTGGGAAGAAATCAAGGAAGTTGGACCATGAACGAATGTTTTAGTAAAAATGAGATTGAGAACTTTAATAAAAACAAACAAGGTGTTTTCAATATTGATCGAGAAGCTGGAACACTTATTCTCAACGGAGAATTTGAAAATGGATATGGTCACGGGAAATTCAATTTTAAAGCTAATGATGATTACTCAAAATTCCTAAGAGATTTAGGAGTGGAAGAGGTAGATGATAAATTGCTTCTGCAACTTTTTATAAGCAATTCATCTAAATCATTTATTAGAAAAGTACACAATGAAAATAATTCCTTAGATAAACAAGACCTAATTCAGTTGGCCATTTTTGTAAATAATGAAAGCAAATATGAAAATCTAAAAGTCGTTTTTGACATTGCTGGGGAATCACTGGATTTCAACCTAATGATTCAATTATCCATTCATGGCGTTGATAAAAAATATGCCAATGAAATTCTAGAAATATCGCCAGACGGATATTCTGTGAAAGAACTTATCTCCTGTAAAATTCATGGGGTGGATCAAGAGTTGATCGTAGGACTAGAAGATTATGGATACACTAATTTGACGCTGAATGAACTGACCTCACTAAAGATCCATGGAGTGAATATGGATGAGATGAAAGAAATACAAAAATTAGGCTATGATGAATTGACTGTACAAGAAATGGTCAATCTAAAAATCCATGGCGTATCAAAGAGATACATTGAAGAACTAATAAGTTTTGGCTATGATGATTTGTCCCCAAATATGATAAAGCAGTTTGCCATTCATAATGTGGATAAGAAACATATTGAAGGGATAAGATCCTTGGGATTTTCTGACCTTTCGGCAAATGAAATGGTACAGACAAAAATTCATGGGCTCAATCCGTCAAAGGTAAAAGAAATTGAGTCTATGGGATTTGATGATTTAAGTTTCGATGACTTAATGAAATTCGCCATTCATAATGTGAATAAATCATTTGTGGAAGGCATAAGATCACAGGGTTATACTGACTTGGGTCCAAGTGATTTTGTTAATGCGAAAATCCATAGTATAACTGGTCGATATATTGAAGACCTAAAATCGACTGGAGTCAATGGGATTGATTTTCCAAATATAAAACGAGCGAAAATCCACGGCGTGTCTGGTAGATATATTGAAAAAGTTAGGTCGCAAGGATATGAAATGCCTTCACTAGATGACTATATCAAACATAAAATTCATCATTAAGCAAGGCTTTTTCTAAGCGATACAAAACCATACTTCATTTAATTTAATCTCCTCTATTATGAAATGTACATTAATAGTCTGGGCTTGCTATGTCCTAAGTTTAACTGCTGTATTTGCGCAAAGCAGTGACACCATTCCACAGAGATCCGCTCACACCGTTATGATGTCCGCATCTGACATTCCAGTGATTGATGGAGTTTTAGATGAAGACATCTGGTCTGAGGTAGTATGGGAATCTAATTTTAAGCAAGATTTTCCAGAGTCAGGTGCCGAACCGAAACAACAGACCGCATTTAAAGTCTTGTGCGATGAGAAGTATATCTATGTTGGTTTTAAATGTTTTGATACAGAACCATTAAAAATTGTAGATCGGTTGTCTCGAAGAGATGGCTTTGAAGGAGATAGAATTTCCATTGGCTTTGATAGTTATAATGATAAGCAAACTGCATTCATGTTTACTATTTCAGCAGCAGGTGTAAAAGGGGATGAGTTGATCAGCAGTGACGGCATGGGCTGGGACGATAGTTGGAATCCAATATGGCTAGCAAAGTCGGTGATCAATACAGAAGGCTGGACCTCTGAATTACGAATTCCGTTGAGCCAACTTCGATTTTCTAAGGCTTCGGAACAGACTTGGGGTTTACAGGTACGCCGATATCTTTTTAGAGCGCAAGAAGGGTCGATGTGGCAGTATGTGCCTAGGGAAGCACCGGGACTGGTAAGTCAGTTTGGTACCTTGATAGGGATAAAAAACTTAGAACCCCAAAAACAAATAGAGATACAACCCTATGGTGTTGTAAAATCAGAAGTAGATAATAGGCCGAGCGATCATCCTTTCAAAAAAGATAAGTTGCAATTTGCAGCAGGAATTGCTGCAAAGATTGGAGTCACAAACGATATGACCTTAGACCTGACGGTGAACCCTGATTTTGGCCAGGTAGAAGCAGATCCAGCGGCTATTAATTTGGACGGATTTCAGATATTCTTTCAAGAGCAACGACCTTTCTTTGTAGAAAATAACAACATCTTCGACTATGGTTTGTCTAGATCGCAAGCAGGAAATACTTTCTGGAGTGATAATCTATTTTACTCCCGACGTATAGGAAGAAGTCCTTCCGCATATCCTTCTACGGTAGCTGGCGACGTTGTAGATCAACCTATTAATACCACCATTTTAGGCGCTGCAAAACTGAGTGGAAAAACAAAAAATGGATGGTCTGTAGGAATTCTCGAAAGTGTTACGGATAATGAGTATGCGCTCATTGACAACAATGGAATTCAATCGACACAACTTGTCGAACCATTGACGAATTATTTTGTCGGGCGATTAAAAAAAGATTTTAATAATCGAAACAGCCAGATCGGAGGTATCCTGACCTCTACTCAACGAAAATTGGATGGTAGCTTAGATTTTTTGCATTCTTCTGCGATGACTGGGGCTATAGACTTTGAACACCGCTGGAAAGAAAGATCTTGGTATGTATCTGGTAATTTTATCGCCAGCCAGGTCAATGGATCAAAACAAGCCATAGAAAATACGCAACGATCCTTTACCCATTTGTTTCATCGGGAAGAAGCAGACCACCTGACTTTTGATGGTACGAAAACTAGTTTGACGGGCACCGGAGGACATATTAAATTGGGTAGATCTGGAAACGGTGCATTGGTTGGTGAAGGTGGAATCACTTGGCGTTCTCCAGAATTAGAATTGAACGATATAGGTTTTCAACGACAGTCTGATGACATCCGTCAATTTTACTGGATAGGATATCGATGGCTTAAACCATTTTCTATCTTTAACAGAGTCCAAGTAAACGTTAATGAATGGTTGGCTTATGACTTTGGCGGGAATAGGACGCTAACTGCCTTTAATACAAATTCACATTTTAACTTTAAGAACTTTTGGTACGCTGGTTTTAATATTAATTACACACCAGTATCTTATTCATACTCAGAACTACGAGGTGGTCCACGTTTTCGATTTATGCCGAAAATTGGATTTAACTACTTCGGGCAATCAGATGGTCGGAAAAATGTAGTGGTCAACTGGGGAGTAAGTTATGACAAGTCAAAAAACAAAACACAAACTTACCAGGAGGCATGGTTGGGTATAAGTCTCCAACCAATGAATGCTTTAAGTCTTAGATTGCAAGCTTCATATTCTAAAGAATTCAATCAACTACAGTATGTCACGCAGCAAACGGTTCTTGATAAACGAGCATACATTTTGGGTAGTCTAGATCGAGAAACAATCAACCTGTCTCTACGCATCAATTATACGATAAATCCAAATTTGAGTATCCAATATTATGGACAGCCATATGTAACCAGTGGAGCCTACGCTGAATACAAACATGTAATTAATGCATCGTCCATCGAGCTAAGAGAAAAAGTGCAAGTATACGATCCATCGACCGTTTCTTGCAATTTTGAAAACAATAATTATATCGTTGATCACGACGGCAATGGAAGCTCTGATTTCGAATTTTCTAACCCAGATTTTTCCTACCTACAGTTCAGATCCAACCTAGTATTGAGATGGGAATATACACCAGGCTCTGAATTTTTTCTAGTGTGGACAATGAATAACTCCACGTTTGGCAATCGTGCAGAAAATGTTTTCAATGCGCTCTCGGATCAGGTTTTTGATGCAAATGCTTCTCAGATTTTTTTACTCAAAACGACCTATAGATTTGTTAGGTAATTTATTCATTTAAGATTTAAAAATAAGTAAGATGAAATTTAGTCAATTGTTATTGCTCTCCGTTATTACCTACCTTGTTCCGAATCTAATGATAGGACAAGTCAGTAATGTGCAAAAAAATGTACATAATAAATTGCACTCCAAATCCTTCAATAAATATTTGCCAGGAGCAGTGGTAGATTCAGGATATTTTAATTCAAAACAGGAAAACGAAAGGATTTGTTTTGAGTTGATGGATCAAGTGAATAGAAAGAAACAACATTACATCATTGAGAATTGCTTTGCTCTAAGTGAGGTGAATGTGACGAGTGAAAGTGAAATAAGCATTGTAAGAAGTTCAGGAGCACTCATGCTCAACAAGAATGCGGGGAATTCGGGTGACTTTACTTTTGTCAAAAATCCTGAATTTGTAGAATTTTTAAAGGATGAAGGAATAGCCTTGGATAATGATCTCTATTACTTTAAAATATTCTTAGGCGACTTAGATAAAAGTTACATCCTTGATATCAAGAAACTTGATTACCAACCAACGATTACAGAGTTGGGAAGGCTGGTATGGCATGATACGAGCATACGCTACATCCAAGAAATGAATGAATTGATTCCTAATGTAGACTTAGGTGAGATTTCAATTTTGAGCGCAAAAAATATATCCGTCGCGAAGGTGCAGGAAATAATTGACGCTGGAGTAGAGCATATCGATTTTCATACGATAAAGAGAATGGCTAATCAGTTTAATTAGTCTGATGCTATTCGTCAAATAGTCTGATTCCCTTTATCAAAATTTAAATAGCGAGCTGCCGCTTTCTGTATCTTGAACTAATAATAAATTATATGAAAACTTTGAAAATTGTACTTTGCTTTTTCACGTATCTTTTAATCATAAGCTGCAATTTGGATGATTCTGAACAGATAAAATTTGGGGATACCATCCCTAAAGTGGCCATAGCGAAACATGCAAATAGTTTATTAAAAGACCCAATGATCCATTCCCTAAGTATTGCTGTAACTTATAATGGACAAGACTATATTGAACATTTTGGCGAACTGGATAAAGGTGAGAATAACAGACCTACGGATCATACCATTTACGAAATTGCATCTGTTACAAAAACCTTATTAGGTACAATAATCTCTCAGGCAGTACTTGATGGAAAATTAAACTTGGATGATGATATTAGAGAATATTTGGATGGGGATTATCGTAATCTTCAATTCAATGGTCAGCCTATTCTAATCAGACATTTATTGACGCATACTACTTCATTACCAGCCCGCATCCCTGGTCTTGATGATTTATTTACGGATATAAATGCACAATTACCATATCGAGTACATGAAGTTGAAAGCAATTATTCTAAAGAACAATTTTTTGCTGATCTTGGCGAAGTAGAACTAGACATCATGCCAGGTACTCGCTTTAATTATTCAAGTATTGGAACTGAACTTACTGCATACATTATTGAAAAAGTATACAATAGGTCCTTCGATGAACTTATTGCAGAGAAAATTGGCGATAAAATTCAAATTCCTGATACCGGAATACATCTTGATGAAGATCAATTGACCAGACGAGCCAATGGTCATGGGATGGATGGAGAAAAAACGCTGCATATGGAATCTAAGCTGTGGGGCGGCTCTGGAGCTGGAAAATCAACTCCCGCTGATATCCTGAATTATATGAAGTATTTGCTCGACGAAAAGAATACAGATGCTACAAATACATATACCACTTTGTATGATCAGGAGGCCATTTATGGAGATAGTGATAATACGGTTGGATACTTTTGGATAATGAATGAGGAAGATGATTTCGGTAAATCTGTAGCTCATCATGGTGGAGCCTTCGGGATGCAGAACTGGTTGAATATATTTCCTGATTCTAATTTAGGAATTTGGATCATTACAAACCAAAGTGGGATGGATACAGCTGGAAAATTGCATGATTTGAAGGAAAATATTTTAAATGAACTTCGAAAAGTAAATAGAAAGTAATGGGTGTCGGTGATTCTAACGCAAAACAATCTTCTCAATAATAACTTGATCCTCAACTTCTATCATCATAAAATAGAGTCCAGTATTTTCATTTTTTAAATTCCATTGATAGGGTATGAAAATATCGGTCGCTAAACGCTCAGATGCGATTAGTTTTCCATCCATGGAGAAAAGCGATAAGTTTGCGTCAGAGGAATTCTCATTTAAGAAATTAATATAAAAGGTTCCTGTACTTGGGTTTGGGTAAATTTCAATCTGTTGATTGTTGTCCAAATTATTGATCGACGTTATCTCACCGCATTCGGACTCGTCCATGACAAGATCTTTATTTAAGGCCAAATTAGCCCTCATCGTTTTCGTTTGATCTGGAGTAAACATTTGTTGACAGGCATAGCCCATTATATTTGATGCATTGTCGGGGAGGCCACCCGTGATGGAATCAATACATGCGTTTACTAAAAGTTCATAAAGCTCATCTCCAAGACAATAAGCGTGAATTCTACAGTTGGGAGTATCTTCCATAAAATCATCAGTGTCACAGAAGTTGATACCAATTTCCGGGAGAGGACCGAAAGTATGCATTAGACCAAAGGCATGACCATATTCATGTGCAAAAATACTTGATGCTGAATTAAATAAATCTTCTTCCGTAATTGTTTTAGTGTCTATAACTGCTCCTGGAATTGCAGCTACCGCATAATTGCCCAAAGGAAAGTAATCACTAAATGGTGTTCCATAATTAAGAGCTACTTCCTCACTTACCATAGGTGCAATCCAAACATTAAAATAACGACTAACATCCCATGGAGATGTTCCTTGCAAAAGATCCATTTTGACCGCTTCAGGACTTATGATTTCTCCGCCAATTACATGAGGAAAATACCTGTCTTCATTAACAGATTTATGAGTAATGCCAGTAGTAGGCTCGCCATCCGGATCTATATTGGCTAAACAGAATTTGATTTTAGAATCATGTATTAACGGCAGATGCACCGGATTAACGAAAGTTGAATCTACTTCCCCTTGAAATATTGCGTTGATTTCATCTACTAATTCTAGTATTTGTTCATCCCTAAAATTTGCGGAAGGCGTGTTGTATAGGACATGAATAACCGTCCGAATATTCAATACCTTTCCTTCAGGAAAAAACTGGACATTTTCAACATCCATTTTAGGAGAATCAATCACAGATGTTTTATATAGATTATCAATCTCACAGAAACTTGATTGCTGTGCCCAAAGACCATTTAGGAAAATGGCGGAAACTATATAAAGAATAACTAAGCGGTTGAGTTTAACCATGTGCTTTAATTTACGAATAAATTCTTAAAAAATATTCAATGTATTTGACCACAAAGAGAAAATTCTCACTGCAATTTTCTTTCATCAATTATAAAGGATAACCTCTATGAGTTTTGCACAGAGTTATTTCCATGCTTTGGTACTAGAGTTATTTTAAAAATAAAAGAGTTAACCCATATCGGGTTAACTCTTTATAATAAACGATGTTATTTATCTTAGTTAATTACAACAAACCTCTTTAAGGCAGAAGTATTATCTATATAATTTACTCTGAGCATATACATTCCTGCTTGTAGATCACTCACTTCAATTCCTGCAACTGCTTGATCTCCAGTTTTAACGTATATCACTTTACCATCTAGTTGAATTATTTCAATGGTAGTAATTAATGAGGCATCAATGTTTCCTATTCTAATCGTTTCAACAGCCGGGTTAGGATATATTTTAATAAGCTCCGTAAGGTCCATTAATCTAGCGGCACAATCTCCAGAATTAGAACTTCCTGCGGTAAAGTTACAGATGGCACTCCATTCGCTGACATCACTTCCGCAGACTGCTTGAACTCTCCAGTCATATGACTGACCATTAGATAGTCCAGAAATAGTTCTATTGGTTCCCGTCGTTGAGAAGTTATTCCAATTTGTTTGTCCTGCTTCGTCTATCTGAATATTATAGTTGGTAGCAGAACTAACAGCAGTCCAATTCGTTCTCGCTTTTTTAGGCTTAATGTTAGATGCATAGGTTCCAGTAGGGGTATCGCAAGAGCCTCCTGTCGAACAAGGACTACAATTTGGTCCACCGCAGTCTATATCTGTTTCACCATTATTTAAGATTCCATCATCACATGTTTCTGGTGTTGTGCAAGGACTACAATTTGGTCCACCACAATCGACATCTGTTTCTCCGTTATTTAATATTCCATCTGAACATGTTTCTGTTGTCGAGCAAGGATCACAATTTGGTCCACCACAATCAACTCCTGTTTCTCCATTATTTTGGATTCCATCGGTACATGTTTCTGGTGCTGCACCACCGCAACCACCACTAGATAATAGAATTGCTCTTGCTCCTCCTGAAGCAAATAAGGCATTCATTCTTGATGACTGACCAGCAGTGAATAAATTCATGCAGGCGTCGTATGAATAGTCCATGTAGTTTTGAACCATGTCTACAGATCCACAAGAAACATGTCCTACGGCACATCCGCCATTAGATGCATCAGATAGTGGAGTATCTGAAACAAAATCGTCAACAGAACATCCTCCATCTCCCCATATATGTCTTAGGTTCAACCAGTGACCTACTTCATGAGTGGCCGTTCTTCCTAAATCATAAGGTGCGGTAGCAGTACCTATGGTTCCTACGTATTGGTAGTCACAGACAACACCATCGGTGTTGGCAGGACCTCCTGGAAATTGAGCATATCCTAATAAGCCGCTTCCAAGATTACAAACCCAAAAGTTCAAGTAATCTCCAGCTGGCCATGCATTCAATCCACCTTTATTATTAAATTTTACATTGTTGTTTGAGCTAAAAGAAGGTTTGTTTGTAGACCTTCTTTGAATACCATTGGTTGGGTTACCATTGGGGTCAACCGTGGCAAGACAAAATTCTATTTCTGTGTCTGAAGCTTGATTCCATGTCCCATCTGCATCAGCGTTCATTCTTCTAAAATCGTCATTCAATACATCTAATTGTGTTTGAATCTGAGCCTCCGAGATATTTTGGGCGCCCGTTTTATAAACAATATGAAATACAACAGGAATGGTAACTATAGTACCATTAATCCTAGCATCGTTATTTTCTAAAAAAGTAGAGGTGAATTTTTCAATATCCTTCATGTTTTTCTCCATTTCTGGAAATTGTTCCATCTGTTGGAGCATGTGTTCATGTGTGGCACAATTCCTTTGTGCATTAGTTGTAGTTACTCCAAGGCATAGGAGCAGAGCGAAAAGTATAGTGTTTTTCATAGTAACAATTAGTTAAATAATAATTGAAGGAAGATAGATAGGAATAATTGCCCGATAATAGTGAAAATTTTACTTAAAGTATATTTTGCGAATAAAAATATTACCAATCCTCATTCTGAGAGAATAAATAGTGGCAGGAGCCAGACTATAAGCTACTATAGCTTGTAGTAAGTGTAATTTAACTACGAAGCCTATAAGCTCTTGATCTAAGTACCTATATTATTGTGTATGGCCACAACTTTTCATGTCCAGAACTAGTGTTAACTCTATCGCCTCTATATTTTTTCTTGCCAAGGTAATTCCCTAATTCATGCATTTATTCCACTTTTTTATGCAATTCCTTGCAAAGTTTAAAATTGTGTTATATGTTTGGTGTACTATTATACTAATACACTAAACATTTCATCAAATGATTACTATAGAAAAACTCAACTTTGCTTACTCCAAGAAGAAACCTCTGTTTCAAGACCTGGAGTTACAACTTGCACCAGGCAAGATCTACGGACTGCTCGGGAAGAACGGTACTGGTAAATCTAGCCTGCTGAAATTATTAACTGGACTTGTCTTTCCTAAATCAGGAAAGATCACCATAGAACAATTTAATGCACAGAGTAGAAGACCTTCATATCTAGAGGACGTATTCTTTCTGTCTGAAAATTACGAACTGCCGGCCATTAGTATTAATTCATTTGCGAAAGCGAATGGTCCCATGTATTCTAAATTCGATGCACTGAAATTCAAGTCCTTCGTACAACTATTCGAAGTGGATTATAATTCTAACCTTGAGAAGTTATCTTATGGTCAGCGAAAGAAAGTATTAATCTCTTTCGCCATTGCAACCAATGCGCGTTACTTGTTCCTTGACGAACCAACCAATGGGCTAGACATACCTTCCAAATCACAATTCAGAAAGACACTCTTGTCCGGCTTCAAAGAAGATCAAACAGTCATTATATCGACTCACCAGATTCGTGATTTAAACCAACTGATTGAATCTGTGATCATCATTGAAAATGGTCAGATCATTTTTAACAAAGATGTCTTCCAATTAGAAGAGAAATTATTCTTTTCTCGGAGCCTTCAAGAAAAAGTAGAAGGAAGCATGTATTCTGAAATGATGCCAGGAGGCTATGTTCATGTTTTTCCGAATACCTCTGGCGAAATTTCTGAAGTGGAACTAGAAGTACTGTTCAATGCGGTGATAAAAAACCCAACTCTTTTTAACCAACAATTTTAAAACAGAACAATGGAATTTAACCTCACAAGATTTGGTGCCTTGGTCAAAAGGGACTTCATCATCTATAAAAAACAGGTGCTACTCCTGATGCTTAGTAGTGTTCTAGCCGTAGCCGCCATCTGGTATTTTACCAATCGCACATATGAGCAGGAAGAAAACTTGCTAGAATATTGGATGAGTTGGTATCTTATCTTTTTAGCTTTTGGGCTTTTAATAACCGCTTTTATTTTTAGAGAATTTAAATCACCCTTTGGGCGTATGCAATACTTGTCCATCCCAGCCAGTCACTTAGAAAAGTTGGTAAGCAGATGGTCTTATTCCCTAATACTATATCCCATTTTTATAACGATCGTTTTATTTGGCTTCGCTTTCACAGAGGTTGATACGGGTCACCGAGACTATGCAGATAATATACAATTTGGGAAGTATCTTATTCATGCTTTCATTTTGGCACATGCGATTCAATTAATTTATGCGATCATCATCAATAAGAATGTAGCCTTTAAGTCCTTTATTTTGAGCATTGCCTCCTTTATTGTAACCCTACTTATTGCGGGAGCCATCTTTTATCTCGTCTTTCATGAATACATTCCTATAGGTGGATTAAAAGTAGGACCAGATATGAATCTTCGTTTGACACCAGAAGCGATGGAATTGTTCTCTCAAAGACTTCCTAAGATCGGATTGTTTATCGGGAAATTTATCCTCCCTCCGTATCTGTGGATTGTCGCTTATTTCAAATTGAAAGAAAAAGAAGTTTAATGGAATTCAGAAAAAATAAAACCATATACATTCAAATAGGTGATATGATCTGTGAAAAGATCATGACCCATGAATGGAAGGAGGAAGAGAAAATTAGTTCCGTCAGGGAGTTAGGTGCCAATATTGAAGTGAATCCTAACACTGTAATGAGAACCTATAGCCACCTTCAAGAATTAGGAATCATTTATAACAAAAGAGGCATTGGATTTTTTGTTTCCAAAGGAGCCCCATCAAAAATTAAGGAAATGCAAAAACTAGACTTTATAGAAAACGAGTTGCCTCTAATATTTAGAAAAATGGAACTTTTACAAATTGATTTGAAGGACCTAAGTAAGCTTTATGATAAGCACCTGTCCTCTCAACAAGTATAAATCATTCGAGCACAATCAAAATTAAAAATCATGAAAACATCAAATAAACTTTTACTCGTTCTTACCCTTGCCTTCCTATTGTCATTAACTTCCTTGATGATATACGCTAAAAGTAATTTAACAACATGGAATGAAGCGCCAAGTGATGAGACCAATAATACCACCATTATTTATTCAGAATTTTCTGCCAATGTTTTAAGACTGGATGCAGATTATACTTTTCATCTGGATAATCATAGTCGAGGAGTTAAGATTAAAGCTTCAGAAGAAATCATGGGATTTCTGAAAGTAGCAGATGAGGATTCCGTTTTATCTTTTTATAGAGAAGGTGTCAGAGATTTACCTTTCGGAACTAGAATTGATGTGTATATCGGCATAGAAGGAAAGGAAAATCTTGAAATCATCGTTGGAAATAATGCCAGAGTACGGGGATCAGGTGTCTTAAAATTTAATAATTTAAAAATGAAGATTGACGACAACGCCAATGTTAAATTTGAGATATCGGCGGAGGAATTAAACCTTCAAGCAGAGAACAATACAAGATTAAATCTGGATGGATTTGCAAAGAAAACGATTATTAAAAGCATTGACAATGCATCGTTGAATGCACGGGATTTCAGTACCACGGAACTAGTGATTGATGTGGTGGGAAACTCTGTGCTCAACCTAAATTTTGCTGAATTTATGTCGGGATCGGTTAGAGATAATTCTGTTTTCAGTGTAGAGAGTAATGATAATTCTGAACGATTGACTAGGTCAGGAAACGCAGCTATAAATATAAGATAATAAGGAAGTTCATTCGGAGGATATAGAGTGGGGAAACGCTACTTGGCAAATATCTGCTTTATATCCTTAAATGCTTTAAATTCTAATGCATTCCCTGAAGGATCCAAGAAAAACATCGTTGCTTGTTCGCCTAGAAGACCTTCAAATCTGATGTAGGGTTCTATCATAAATTTTACATCAAGCAATTTTAATCGTTCGGCCAATACTCCAAAATCTTCCCAATTCAAGACTACGCCGTAATGAGGAATTGGTACCGCATGATCGTCTACTGGATTATAATTGTGTTCTTGCTTTTGTCCCGTTTCATGAATAACTAGTTGGTGACCATACATATCGAAATCCACCCATTTTGTATCTGATCTCCCTTCTGAAAATCCCATCACTTTTCCATAAAAAGCTCTACAGATTTCTAGATCATGAACAGGAATGGCAATGTGGAAGGGATGCATGTTTTATGTTTTTGCTTCCGCAAATTGATCAATTTTTATTGAAAATAAGACACATCTTTCCAGATTTTCAAATCCTTTCAATTTCGGATGTAGAAATTCATCTTCTTTTTTCATGCCGATCTTCTCCATGACGTGAATAGAGGGGCCATTTATTTTGGGCGCTACGGCAAAAATTTCTTTCAAGCCCAGGCTTTCAAAACCATAATTTAAATTGGCCAAAGCGCCTTCTGTTGCATATCCTTTGCCCCAGAAATCTGTAGCTAAACGCCAGCCGACATCAACAAAGGTTCCCCGGTTGGGTACATAATCTTGCATGGATAATCCGATAAAGCCGATCAGTTTTTCACTAGACTTTTCGATGGCAGCGAAGTAGCAGAGTCCTTCTTCTTTTAATTGTACCATCATACGCTCAATGAATTTTCTAGTGTGCTCCTTACTTTGAGTTTGAGAAAAATATTGCATGACATTATCATCTGCATTGATGGCAGCTAAATCTTCTAGATCGGTTGGTTTCCAACCTCTGAAGTAGAGACGTTCACTAGAGAATAGATAATTCACCCCACCAAGATACAGTCATTTTTAAAATTGATAATCTAAAAAAGTAAACAGGTCGGCAGTTGGGCAAAAAGAAACAAATTTTAATGAATTTTATCGAAAAGACTGCCGTTAATTACGGGTTTGACAATCAATCATATGATAGCTTATGGAATGTTCTTTTAATCCTGCACGTTGGGCAAGTAATTTTTTGAACTCGCTGTAGATATCAGAGTTTCTATAAAAGGTTAAGCTAGAACTATCAAAAAAACTAATCAACTCAAGTAAGCTACTACCTTCAATTATTTCTAATTTCAATTTGCCGGTTGACACTTCTTTAAGCCGTAATCTCTGCACCTGATGCTCTGGGCAATTCTTATATCGCACGATGCGACCCGTATTTCTAGAAAGGGTATAGTACTCTTCTACATGAATAAGTAAAGAATTTTGAATGATTTTATATTCTCCTTTAAAGTATTGATCAAAGCCTGAACTGTAATAAGAATCCAAATAAAATTCTATCTGGTTCCCTTCAATTTTTACTTGAGTTCGCGCCTGCTCTTTACTAGATTCACTGGTGTACATCCAGTAGCCTTGAAGATCATCAGGAGTTATGTTGTTTACTAGATAAGTGACTGGATACGCCAGAGGAAATAAAAGGGATAATATGTATATAGATATTAGTTTCAAATCAATGCCTTTGGAATTTTTCTTTCATAAAGGTTCAAGACAATTCGAAATTTCTAATAGTAACTGAGTGCGTATAGGGGCGAGCAATGGAATTCATAGCTCTTGTGACCAATGACTTATTTATAGTTTTAAAGTTGGTTCGTTTCACAGTTTTGGAATGTGTAACCTAATATAATAATATGTTACTAATTTTCATATTCCTAGAGAAAATAATATGTGTGATTTTTTAATATTTTAAAATTGGTAGGAGTTATGGGCTGACTTTTTATGGTTGCATGTAGTCTATATGACTTGAGTGGAATAATGCAAAGACCTTATCCGCGCTTGTCGCTAGCAAGCCATAGAACCTGCTCTGGCCTTCTTATTTTGCAGCAAACAAACAACATGAAATACAGCTTTATATTTCTCAGTATAATTTTATTTGCCTCGAGCTGCCAGGAAGAACCGATTTTAGAAACATCCGATCCGGATCCGCAATATGCTTCACTAGAGATCCAGTTACTTTATCAACAAGTAGAATTTCTGGTGCCAGGGGATATTACCATTGAGATTTATAGATCAAAAGAAGATGCAATCGCTGGACTTTCTCCAGTGTCAACACATACCCCTACAGCAGAAGGAAAAGTTAATAAGAGTTTTCTAGATGTAAATCTTCACCAGATATACATCCGAGTAGATGAAAGACACTTTGGAACCTACATTGGGGTAGAAACCCTGAGGCATGATGTCGTGTCTTACCATCTTATAGAATTTTTTAATGGTTATTACTATGATTCTGACGACCTTAAATTGCAAGCCCCGAAGACCGTTAGTCTAGAAAGACCGATGGTCGGACAAAAAAGCCTCTATGAAAGATTTGTTGCGAGTGGCTATATCTTTGAAGTTGATGAAATCCTACTTGGAATAACTTTAACGGTTGAAGTGATCGATTATGTTGGGAATGGTCAATATGTAGTTTCTGAGCGAGAATCACCGATAAACTGTTTGGACGGAAACCAAGAATTTACCGTTGTGAATATATGGCAATTTAAAAATGGCATTGTTTCTATTATGCCTAAGGATAGCAATGAACTCATTGCCACTAGTTATTTGTTTGCGCTTAAAACACTAGATGGCGTTACCCTAGATTATGTCCAAGAAGATTTAGAGATGCCTGCTGAAATTATTAAGGACAATGCTCCAGGATATTATAGGTTCTCGGACCTCGATCTTGAATTTGGTAATATTAAGTCGCGTACTTTAAGTATAAATACTGATCCAGTTACCGGAAACTTGGGATTCTTTCAGTTTTTTACGACCGATCTCGGGATTGTGAAAACCTTCACCTACAGTTTACAAAAAGTCATGCAAGGGTATCGTCTGGTTTCTTCTTGATTTGCCGGTTTTCGTGAATTATTTAACTGAAAAAGGTGGATAGGATAAAGATCCATAATGAATTTTTCCTTCGCACGATTGCATCCTAGAAATTTCTGGGATCCATGAATCCTACCCATGATTAAAAAAAGAAATATGCCGTGGGAGTATACATTTATTTAAACAGTAAATAAAAATCAAGAATATCCTTTAATCCTAACATCATGATTCAAAAACGTGTTTCAACTGTAAAGCCAATTTAAAAGAGCAACATCTAATTTTTCAGAAATGAACGAGGTTTTCTGTTCGTGAAAATTTTCCATCTTTGGAACCTTGATGCATCTGATGTGGGTGATGGGCATGATACTGAATTCTATAGAAGACATGTTTCTGAAAAGTAAATATTTTAATCTAGGTGAAATTCAAGAATATCCTTTAGTCCTAACATTATGATTCAAAAACGTGTTTCAACTGTAAAGCCAATTCAAAAAGTGAGAACCTCTAATTTTTCAGAAATGAACGAGGTTCTCTGTTCGTGAAAATTTTCCATCTTTGGAACCTTGATGCATCTGATGTGGGTGATGGGCATGATACTGAATTCTATA
>ENA-ORXT01002201-ORXT01002201.1-marine-metagenome-genome-assembly--contig:-NODE-2201-length-23950-cov-13.312990_pt1 | contig 23950 bp, 14 predicted proteins | sample MGYA00237868_ERZ511482 | MGnify/ENA metagenome assembly ERZ511482
TTATTAGAGTAACAAAACTGCCAGATTTTAAAAATCTGGCAGTTTTTGCCCAAATCGACTTTTTAGAGTGGACTCATGGCTATATTGTTTTATTGTTCTAGACGCTGGCAATCAGCAATATAACAATATAGCAATATAGCAATATAGCCATAAAACAACCCTACTTTTATCCTCTAGCCATGAATATAAATGCCATTAAACAAAATAAAAAACTTCGAGATTTTTTCTTAGTGATTATCCTTTTTCTTTTAGTTTGGCATTTCTCTCCTGCAAAAGAATTGATGTATCAATTTATCTATGATGTTCAAACTCGCCAACAACCTATCCAGCATAAACGAGATATAGACCGAGTACTTCGCAAATTAGAAACCGTTCCTGTTGAATTTTTAGATAGTACGTATTTAGATTGGGCCAAGATAACACAACCTACCTATCACAAAATATTAAAAAACACCACCTTCTATAGCGTACCGGGCAAATACATTTTTCAATTCTTAGTAGGCAACTTTAGAATAAAACATTTTTTACCACAAGATGATTATTATAACTATTATATTCGCACTCTAAGAAATGATGCCCCTATTTATCTGCTAATACATAAGGAACTGCTTTACAAATTATTAGATTTACAAGAAGCTTTAGAAGAATTAGGTTATAATAAAGAAGGCTTTGATATAGTGAATGGGTTCCGACATCCTGCTTACAATGAAAAAGTCGGAGGAGCCTCTAAAAGTAGACATATCTTAGGAGAAGCTTTAGATTTACGTATCAATGATATCAACGGAGATGGAAGGCGCACTCAAAAGGATAAGCAAATTGTATTAGATTTGTTAGAGAAACAGATCATAAAGAATAAGGGTGGTATTGGGCGCTATCCAGGTACCATGTCTGTTCACTTTGATGTAAGGGGCTATAAAGCAAGATGGGACAAACAGTAAAGGGTGTAATACAAAAAATAAAGATACAAATAATGTCTATTTCAAATAAAAATCAACACTTAATCGAATGGAAACAAGGGAAATGGTTCATGGACTGTGGAGGTGTTCATGGTTTGCCAACAGATAAAATCAATCAAATTTATATTAGTATTTATAAAAGTGCTACTGATGAGGGCAAGCCAATCATTGAAGCGCCTGTCCAAGCGGTATTACTAGGAGAAACTATTTTAAAAATAGATTCAAAAGTATTAGATACCAATAAAACTTATTGGGGACGCATCGAAAATACCCCTTCTACCCTATTTATAAATATAGCGGGCAGACCACACCATATTGCGAAATTCTTTAAAAAATATTTCAAAAACCCTTCCCCATCTATTCAATTTATTGAAAATCTTTCTTCAGCAAAATATACTTTACGGGTATGGTCTAGAAAGGTAGAAATTCTACATACAGAATCTCAAAGTTTAATTCACGGAAAACGAGGAATGAGCATTGCGCTTGCCCAATATATAACGGCACAATTAGAACAGGTACAACGCTGGGAAAATCTTGTTCATTTGAATAATGTACAAGCGACCAATAAACTATCCAATGCCATTGATCTTACCTTTTTTAAAGAACAAGAAGATGGACAATTAGTAGCATTGGCAGACAATCCAATAAACATTAATTACTGGAAGCCAGGCAATGACTTGACAGTGAATGGTAAGCCCAAACTAATCTGGTATCAAATTTCAGCGACTAATACAAGTACAAAACCCGTTTATGTCAGTTTAATTTATCTTAGTTCTAAGTTTGGAGTAGAAACACATTTACCAAATACCTTATTACCGCCCAAAACAACAATGGTTCTTGACAAAGAACATGGATTGGTGATATTTGATAAAAACAGTAATCAAGCAACTGATATTTTCAAAGTATTGCTCAGTTCCCAACCCTTTGATGATACCACTTATGAATTGAAAGAGATACAACCGATAGTTACTCGTTCGCTTACTAGAAGTAGTCAAGAACCTGTCCTACAGGAATGGGATACTAAAACAATAATTGTTAATTTAACTCGAACCCCAGAAAAATTAATAGACCATACGTTACGTTTTCAAGGTGAAGGAATAAGCTTAAACACTAGTTCTGATTTTGAAGCAGATGTTGTTTTCTTGCCAATAAAAACACCGACAAGAAGTTTACAAGCAATAAATGGATTAGAAAAATTACTCGGCGATCCTGCCATTGAAATAGTTAACTTAGCTAAAAATAGTACTAGAAGTACCTTCTATCAAGACAAGTCTATCATTGAATTAAGAAATATAAGAAATGAAGCAGCCCTAAAAAAACAACCATTAGAACTAACGATTCATAAAAAGTTAAAAACAGGCGAAAATATAGTACCAATCACGGTAAAGGATGGGTTTATCATTCCTTTTGGAGAAAGTACCCAAAACAAAGAGGGGAAAACCATTATCCGTATTAAAGAATTTCCTGCGGCAGATGCAGCTCCCTCTACAGTTGGGAAAAGAGGTTTAGGAAAAGCTCTATGGTTTGGTTTATTGAAATTAACGGGTTTTCGAGATAAGGCATTTCGGCTAAGAAAAGTAAGCTATAATGTAAAAGGAGAAGTCGTTAGAAATCAAATAAACTTATTCCCTTCTATAGACAAGGCCAAGAAGATTTTATTAGTGGTACATGGCTTTATTGGAGATACTAAACCCATGCTTCAAAATTTAGCATTTTTATTAGAAGAAAAACAATACGATTTAATATTAGCTTACGATTATGAGAGTTTAAATGAACCCATTGAACAGAGTGCAGCTACCCTTAACAAACGCCTTGAAAAATTTAATTTAGGAGACAAAGATGACAAACATATTGATCTCTTAGCCCATTCTATGGGTGGACTAGTAAGTCGCTATATGATTGAGCAAATTAGAAAAGGGGATCGTTTAATTGATAGATTGATTATGTTTGGAACACCAAATGGCGGTTCTATTTTTGCAGATATTCCTGCTTATAGAGATGTACTAATAAAATTATTAGCTATTGCATTAAATTTCGGAAAGCCGTGGCTTGGTCCTTTAGGTAAATTCTTAAGTGGAGTCAATAAAACTTTAACTGTCTCCAAAGCTTTAACGGTTACCTTAGAACAAATGAGCCCTAGCAGTCCTTTTTTGGAGAATTTATATAAAAACAGCATAAAAGTACATACTGAATATTTTATTATTGCTGGAGATATTACCTTTTATAATAAGCCACAAGACCAATTATTGTTTAATAGGTTTAAAGACCAAGTGCTACTAAAAATCGGGAATATTGCTAATAATAATACGCCTAACGATATTGCCGTATTGGTAGAGCAGATTAAGGCAGTTCCAGCAATTATAACCGCTGAAGAACATGATATTGGCTGCCATCATTTAAATTATTTTGATGAAGGAGCTGGTTTAGAGACCTTAAAAACTATCTTAAAAGATAGGAACGAAGGAAAAATAAAATGAATATTTTGTTTTTAAAAAACCAATCCCTGCAAGGGTTTGAGTCTTCTAAAATGTAAAGTTATTTTATTTCCGTTCCATACAGAGGTAAAATAGAGAATAGAGAGGTGAGAACAGAGAGGTGAGAACAGAGAGAAAATTAGTTAAGATAAAAACGATTTTTCTTCTATTATAAACGATAACTATCTCGGTTCTCACTTCTCACTTCTCTGTTCTAAAAAATATACGGTATTAAAATTAATTTCAATTGATTTTGTTCTTTAGAGAAACTTGTCCAAGTTTTGAGTATTTTTACATTTTCTAATTAACGACAAAAAATAAATTAGATGTCAAGAAAAATATCTTTAAGAGATGCCCTACGAGAGGCCATGACAGAAGAAATGAGAAGAGATGAATCTGTATTCTTAATGGGAGAAGAGGTAGCAGAATACAACGGTGCTTATAAGGTAAGTAAAGGTATGTTAGAAGAATTTGGCGCAAAAAGAGTGATAGATACCCCAATTGCAGAATTAGGGTTCGCAGGAATAGGCGTTGGTGCAGCTATGAATGGCCTAAGACCTATTGTAGAATTTATGACTTGGAATTTTGCCATTTTAGCCTTTGACCAAATTGTAAATAATGCAGCAAAAACGCTTTCTCAATCAGGTGGTCAATTTAATTGCCCGATAGTGTTTCGAGGTCCTTCTGGCTCAGCAGGTCAATTAGCTCAACAACATAGCCAAACATTTGAAGCGTGGTTAGCCAATTGTCCAGGTCTTAAAGTTATTTCCTCCATTGACCCAAGAGATGCCAAAGGCTTGCTAAAAACAGCCATCAGAGATAATGATCCTGTATGTATCATGGAATCCGAAATGATGTACGCGCTCAACTTAGATACAACTACAGCGGGCAAAAGAACTTATTCCTTCGGTAAGAAAACTTGGGAAACAGAAGGTTTAGCGGTTACAGATGAAGAGTTGTTGATTCCTATTGGTAAAGCTGCAATCAGACGAACAGGGACGGATGTAACGCTCGTTTCTTTTAATAAAATGATTCTAGATACCATAGAAGCTGCTGATGAATTGGCAAAAGAAGGTATTTCTGCGGAAGTAATTGATTTGCGGACGATTCGCCCAATGGATCATGAGACCATCGTTAACTCTGTGAAAAAGACAAATCGAGTCATTGTTATAGATGAATCTTGGCCCTTTGCTGGTGTTTCTGCGGAGGTAACATATAATATTCAAAAATTTGCATTTGACTACTTAGACGCACCTGTTATTCGATTAAATGCTGCTGATACTTCGCTACCTTATGCACCGACCTTAGTAGCGGAATATTTACCAAATTCAGAGAAAATTGTAAAGGCAGTTAAAGAGGTGCTTTATATGAATGCTTAAAAATATATTTAGCAGATAGATTTTTTAGAGGGAGTAAATTTGATTTGTTTTTTTTCAAAAAAACAAATCAAATTTACTCCCTCTAAAAAAATCTATCTAATTTACTATTTACCTGATACCAAAAGTAGGCAAAAATTAACATCAAAAAATTTCTCTTTACACCCCTAATTAATAATCAAGTTTTATTTAAGCAAACGCATAGTCTTCAGTAAATCTGCTTTCATTCTACGACTGAAAGGAATGCAGTACTCACCAATATAAACATTATTATTTTCTGGATCTACAGACTGCACTTTATTAAGATTGATAATATAGCTTCTATGTACCCGTAAAAAATTAGTATCCCCAATAACCAGCTCTTCTAATTCATTCATTCTAATAGATGATGTAAAAGAACCATTTTCTGTAACGGTAATTGAATAGTCACCATCTGCCTGAATTAATAATATATCCTTAATAACAACTTTGTTATAGATTCCTTTCTTTTTAAAATATAAATCCCGGTTATTAGAAAATGTGCCTTTACTATCGTTAAGTCGATTTTGCTCTAAGGTTTGGATAGCTAACTCAATAGAAGATCTTAAGGAAAGCTTGTTAATAGGCTTCACTAGGTAGCCAATAAAATTAGTTTGCTTTGCTCGCTCATAATATTCTGCTTGTCCAAAACTAGTAATAAACAATATTGGAATTGATAGATGTTGAATTTGTTCCGCTAACTCGATACCTGTAATTCCCCCATTAATATCATTATCCATTAATATTAAATCCGGCGGGTTGGACAAAATTATACGAAGTGCTTCTTTAGAATTGTCCACTCTCCCTGAAACTTGGTAGCCAATCTCTTTAACTAACATGTCTAATTCTATTGCAAAAGATAGATCATCTTCTACAATTAACACGGATAAGGTATTTTCTTCCATCATAAGGGTTTTTTTAAGTAAAAAAATAATACTTAAAGTAGAATTTCCAGCACTATATTTTTTTAAGTAAAGAGAGCCTATAATCTTACAAAAATTCACTTTTTTGAAGCTACTAGCATCATATTAAGTACCTAACTATAAATAATCGTCACTTTTGAAGAGACTATTATTTATAGTTAGGTACTTAAGCAAATCTCATAGATGTTATAGCCAACAATTCATGTTAGACAAACTAAAATAATAAATTATCCATTTTAGACTGATGCGCAGAGGGAAGATGTAAGATTAGAAAACAACTAGATTAATCTAGCTAAATTGTAGGTGATTGGCTTATCTAATACGTATTTAAAATCCTTTTTCGTTTAGGTGGAGAGTAAGCAAAATACTATGAATATTAATTTCAGATTTTACCTAGAAGATGAACTTGAAAAGCAAATTAAACGGATTTGCATAACAGGTTGATGCCTATCTAACCAATAGATAGTATATTAGACTTGTTACCCTTTAAGAAACACCTATCTGAAATACTCTTTTTCTGTTATTTTCCTCTAAAAAATAACTCCGTAAAATGATTATTCAGTGATTTTTTAAAGAAAACTAATAAAAAAATAGCTATTTCATATAGGTATTTCTTAAAGGGTAACAAGTCTATTGATTATTTATCTCCAATTATTCATTTGTTGACTCGCAACCATTTGAATAAGGATAAATAAGAATTTAGATAATAAAAAAAATCCTTTTCACTCTTTGCAATTACAATGATAGACAAAAGAAATTATTAATAAAAATTAATAAGAAACATACTCAATACAATTCGTTGAATGGTAGTAATTTAACCATGAATGGTATATAATTGATAGCTCAATGGTTTTTATTCGACTAATCCTCTACCCTCTTTTTTTATTTTTCCTTCTTTATCCAGTTTTTTAAAGAGTCGATCTAAGATGCCATTAATGAAATCTTTGCTTTTGTCCGTACTATATAATTTTGAAATTTCTACAAACTCGTTGAGCGTAACTTTGGTTGGAATAGTTGGAAAATTCATCAGCTCACTCAAAGCCATTTTAAGTAAGACCATATCTATTATAGCCACCCGATCAGCATCCCAATTGTTTAATGCAGGTTCAATGTTCTCTAATAAAGTAGCATTATTACTAAAAACATCAATCAGAAGTGCTTCTCCAAATTCGGTTATAGTCTCATAATTCGGCTTCATGGATAGCAGAAAAATATCGTTAAGCGGTAAAGACTTGATCGTTTTTTTGATAGCCCCAACAATAAGCGATTTATCATCCCACCAATTAACAAAATAGTCCTCCATTAAATCATTAAAAATCTCACCTGTTACAGAATACTTATATAGAAACAACAGCATTTGTTGGTGATCATCTTTAGTGGAAGCATGCTCAAGGTAGTGTTTGTATTCAGGCGTTTTGAGAAAGTCCATATACAAACGTCGGGTATTATCCTGCGTGATATAGGTTGTGACACTAGATGCTTTAATAAGCTTATTAAGCGCAGCATTATCTAAGGTAGACTGAATTAACTCGTTGTGATAAAGTTTTGTGGTAAAACGCTTATCTTCTGCGGAGGGCAAATGTTTCGATTTCCGGTGAGCCGAATCTTGAATAGCATACTTGGCAATTTCTCGTAATTGGAGCAAATTGAAAAGATAGAGATCAAAAGATTGTTGAATGTGATTATTATACGCACGCACTGCCGCTTTGGGCGTAAGACCTTTATCGCGGTTTGCAGCATATAATGTCTGCATAACTTTTATTCTAATATTCCTTCTACTTAGCATAATTTCCTACTTCAAGGCATTTGTTGGTAGATGAGTACTAATTTTCTTAAAAGCTTAAATACTTTTAACATATTAGGTTATGCAAATAAAACCCTTTTTCTTATACTCTCCCAGAAACTTTTTGTTTTTTATTAGGTTTTTTTTCATTAAATTATTTTTATACAATAACTTGTCGTTCTTTGCGGCGCATTAAAACATAGGAACGAAGGAAAAATAAAATGAATATTTTATTTTAAAAACCCAATCCCTACGAGGGTTTGAGTATCAAAAATTGTAGCTTTATTTTTTTCCTGTTCCATATAAAAATATAATAATCACGGGCATTGGAAAAAATCACTTATCCTTTATTGTGTTATCAAATCGGTCCAGATGCAGTTCTGGGAATTCTTATTGGTACAGATTATCAAACTATAGAAAAAGATATTCCCTCTTTAAAAAATGTTTTGAGTAATCACCTGCAGCAGAAATATAAAAAACAGAATGACTACTGGCGAATCAATATTAAAGAACCTAGACTAAAATTACTCGATATTTCGATACGACCAACCTATAGAACTCATAATAGTTCTTTCCCATCAACAAATGTTTTAAAAATAAAGATTCCTTGTGTGTATGGAGAAACTCATCAAGGCAGTTATGAGTGTGAGCTTCCCCTTTTTCAAAGGTATTTTGTATTTCAAGAAGAAAAACAATTACATTCCCTAGCTACTTATATTGTTACTAATTTATTGAATAGAGAGACACCAGAAAAATTGCATCGTTACATGTCCTATCAAAAACCGAGTTTGGAAACGATTCAATTAAAGGTAAATAGCAAACGTACCTTCCAAAATGTGAATTGGCAACAAGAACGTACGCAGACATTAAAGGTCTTACCTACCTTAGCAGACCAATTTCCTTACGCAAAATCTATACAACGCAATATTAGCTCTTTTCCTGATGTAGCCTGGGAATTAGAGACTGAAGTAGAAAATGTCATTCAAAAATTAATACATCAATCTGCCAACGTATTGATAGTCGGAAAAAATAGTGTTGGGAAAAGTGCCGTGCTCAAACAAGCCTTCAAAAGATTAGCTAATCAAGTAAGAAAAAACCAATTGGATTATACCTTTTGGAATATGATGTCGCAACGCATTACCGCAAGTGCAAAATATCTTGGAGAATGGCAAGAAAAATGTGAAACATTAATACAAGAATTAAAAGAAGTGAATGGTATCTTATGGATACAAGATGTCATACAATTAATTAAAACAGGAGGGCAAGGGGCAGAAGATAGTGTGGCAGCTTTCCTTTTGCCTTTCTTACAGCAAGGCCAACTGCAAATGGTTGGGGAAGTAACTCCAACTGAATTAGATAGTCTCAGACGCTTATTACCTGGTTTTACGGACCTCTTTCAAATTATAAGCATACAAGAATTATCAGAAGAAAAGATTCAAACTATTCTTCGAAAGTTTGCAGATTTTAGTGAAAGTAGCTTAAAAATAAAAATTGACCAAGCTGCCTTAAATCTATCCTATCGCTTATTGTTAAGGTATTACCCTTATGAAAGTTTCCCTGGTAAAGCCATCAAATTTTTGGGTGCCTGTATCAGCAATGCACAAGTAAATGAAGTGCGTACGATAAGCAAAGAACAAGTGGTAGAAAGTTTCATTGCTCAAACAGGCTTACCTAGTTTATTCTTAAAAGATGATATACTTTTAGATCAAGAAGCATTAGCTCTTCATTTTTCAAAAAAGATTGTTGGTCAACCTGTTGTAATTAAAACCCTCACGAATGTAGTCAAAATTTTTAAAGCGGGTTTAAACAATCCTTATAAACCCATACAAACATTACTGTTTACGGGACCGACAGGCGTAGGAAAGACAGCAAGTGCCAGCGCATTAGCGGATTATTTTTTTGGGAAGGGGCCTAGAAAATCGCCGCTGATCAGAATTGACATGAGCGAATTTCAACATCCTAGTATGATCTATCGGTTTATAGGTTCTAATAAGGAAGTGGGAAAATTAGTGCAAGCGGTAAGAGAAAAGCCATTTTCTGTCTTGCTACTTGACGAAGCCGAAAAAGCAGATCCTTCTATATTTGATGCCTTATTGTCTGTTTTAGATGAAGGAATGTTGACAGATGCCTATGGCAGAGTAACTAATTTTAGAAACACCATCATTATTCTAACGACTAATTTAGGGGCATCTAATCAGCAGTCTATAGGTTTTGGAGAAACAGAATCTAGTGACAAAAAATATCGCTCTGCTATTGAAAAATTTTTCCGTCCAGAATTCATTAACCGTATTGATGGAATCGTATACTTTAATTCATTAGATAAAGCAGCTATACAACAAATAACAAAAAAAGAGTTAGAAGCCTTAAACTTCAGAGAAGGCTTTGTCAAAAGAGGGATTCAGCTCCATTTTGATACAAGTCTAATTGATTTTATAGCAAATATTGGCTTTGATGAACGCTATGGTGCAAGACCCTTACAAAGGGCGGTAGAAGCACAAGTGATTAATCCTATGGCTAATTGGTTGTTACAGCATCCTACTGTTTTACATAGCCATTTAAAACTTTCCTATCGAGCTGGTCTAATAGTGGAAAAACGCTAGAGGATTTTGAAACATAATTTTTTTTTTTGAAACACAAAAGGCACAAAAGTCCACAAAGGGTTTTCACAAAAGTCCACAAAAACTTTTGTGCCTTTTGTGTTTCAAAAACCCTTTTGTGTTTCAAAAAAAAAGAGTCGCTCAAAACAGAACGACTCTCCAAAAATAGTTGATGACCTAATAATTATTTTAAATAAAAAAATTTAATTTGTACTGAAACAGCTTGTATTGGATTGAACTCGTTAGAAAAAATTATTTCTAGACAAGTAGGTAAATATATAGTCATAAGTTTACCTGTTTTGTTTAACAAAACGCTCCAATAATAATGTTTGCTCTTGGTGTTGAAATTCTATAAGGAAAATTCCGCCGGATAAATCTTTCACATTTAAACCAACCTTGTTAAATCCGCTCTCTAATTGTACAGCTTTTTTACCTACCGTTCTTCCACTAATATCCTTAATGACAAAGTGACCATCTCTAGCTTCTTCGAGCCAGTTGAGATTTACAAATACATCATTGATAGCTGGATTAGGATAAACAATAGGTGCAGTCCCTAATTGTGTACTTGTTTCTGCGTCCAACGATAATTCCGTTTGACATGGAATCACATTTTTAGAATGATTGCCTACATAAGCTTCTCCTTTTGCCCCAAATACCGTAATAGAATTACCAACATTAGCTCTTCTAGAATTTGGAGATTTAAAAGGATCATCATTAGACATTAATTCAATACTTCCCTGGCAAATTTTGGCATTTTTGAATGTAAAAAGAGGTATTTCTACACCTTCTTGATATTCTAATTGCTTTGTTCCCATAGAAGATAGACCAAAAGACAAGTAATCAAATTCTGCTGATTCCATTGGTGCAGTACTCTTTGAATTATATTCCCAAGCAATATCCGCGTGCATAGACACTAAGTTTTCCACTTCAAAAGAATTTGTGGGCACCTTAATAGTAACTTGAGCGGTACTGGTAATATTCATAGGAGAAGACCAACTTTTTTGAGGGATTAAAGAAACACAAAAGGTTTCTCCATCCGCCAATTTTGCCAATTTGAATGAAACTTGTCCATTTAAGGAAAAACAAGAAAACATGATTAAAGCGGCTGTAAATAACTGATACAAGGGTGTTTTATAAAATGTGTTGCTCAATAACATATTCATATTGCTAAATTTGTAGTTTTTGATAAAATGAGAATAATACAGTATTTAACAATGAACATGGGAAATTTAGGAGGCTGGTAAGGAGTTAAATATGGTGAAAAAGAAAAATATAGGTTGTATGTTTTCACCTTACCAGTTAATAGATAAGTTTGGATGTTAAATTACTGAATCTAATAACAGTAATTGTGTAAAATGTGTTTGGTGTTAAAATGTAAAATAACTAATATTATGGCAGGTGAATACGTCATTAGGTTATATGACCTTATTGATAGTCAGGGAAGTAGGTAGGAGGACTGCACATTCATATAGTTTTAGCCAGAAAATAATTAATTAGGTCGTCTAATAAAAATTTTATTTTTTTTTATTCATAAATAGTATTTTTTTTATTCAAAAATAAGAGAGATGTTTATTTGTTTAGGATGTTTATTCGTTTACACATCATTTAAGTTTTATAAACAAATAAACATCCTACACAAATAAACAACTCTATGGAATCTGTTCTGTTACAATATAGTTCAGTAAAAAATTTGTATTACTAGGATGATTCAAGATATTGAAGAAAATAAGTGCATCAATATCATTACTAGGTCCTTGAAATTTCACCTGACCATCCATATTCGTATCCGAGTTAAAATAACCATCTAAAACGCTATTGTAAGAAATATCTCCGTTAGGATTAGCTGCCCAAAGTGTTAGAAATAACTCAAAGAAAATATGATCTCTATCCGGTAAAGACAAGCCACCTCCTACTAAGATTAAATAGGCATCTTGATTAGCATTTCCTCCCCATAGCGTATTTACATTCGTTCCTGTAGCTAAACGCTGCGCATGATCTCCAAAAGTAGTCATATTAGGATCTGTAAAATCAAAGCTAACAGTTCCATCTATAAATTCTAAAGGAGTAGCACTCATTGCGCCTAAATGGTTTCTATGTTTAATCGCTACATAATAAGAACCAATCATGTCCGTAAAAATAATCGGAGAAACGCCATCTATATCCACCACATCTCCATCTCTTTGAAGTAAGGCAGATTTAGTAGCTATTACACTAGTTGGAGATACTGCTGAATGTAGTTCTACAAAAACCCAATCCACGATAGAGTTATTTCCATTATCAACTAACACGCTAGTATTAATTAGTTCTCCGCCTCCATTTCCTGCATGTACAAAGTTCGGAAGACTTGTATAAGGCTCTTGTAATGGTAAGTATTGTAAGCTTCTCAAACCATCATTCATTAAGCCTGTACTTTCATCCAATGGTCCTTGTAATAATACTTTTAATGATAAACTGGTAGCAGCTAGGCTGCCTGTACCATTAGTTGCTTGTTGACAAGACAGCGCTTCTGGATCACTAATATTATTTAACAAGCCTAATTCAAGTGCATTAGAACCATCATTGGTTGCAGCAGCATTAAATTGTGTATTATCTAGATCAAAAGCTAAGTCAGGAGAAACAGTAGGATCTAAAATATCAAAGCATATAGTTCCAATATCTTCCCAGTTTGCATTTGTTATTTCAGGGCAACTGGTAGTACCATTTAAGTTTAAAATCAAATTAAAGATGCCACTTGATGTCGCATTGTGTACTTGAGGGTCCCAAGGACTAGATGTACCCCCGATACAAGTTTCTTCTTCATCAAATTGAATGGAGGTATAAGAGGCAAATTGCATCGCCTCTTGTGCATAATTTAATAATATAGAAGAGGTGCCTATAGTAAAACCGCTACCTTGTGCCTTCGATTGAATCGTTACACAATAGGAATTGGTATTACAGTCTAATATTGGTTTTAACCTTAAATCAATTATTTGTTGAGTTGTTAATGCCGCATCTCCTATACAATTACAAGCACCATCATGTCTATCATTAATCGTCGTTAAATCATTATCAGAACAAGGTGTGCCAGCTGCTGGGCAACCTACCGCTATACCTGCACAATTACAGTTACCGTCCTCTTTATCGTCTTCCGTCTCTGCATTCCCATCATCACAAGCAGTACCTGCTGCTGGGCAACTTGGTATCGTACCTGCACATCCACAATTGCCATCTGCTATATCGTTCTCCGTACTAGCATTTCCATCATCACAGGCAGTACCTGTCGTTGGACATGCTGTACCTACACAATTACAACTTCCATCTTCCATATCATTTTCGGTACTCACATTTCCATCATCACAAGCAGTACCTGCTGCTGGGCAACTTGGTACCATACCTGTACATCCACAATTGCCATCTGCTATATCGTTCTCCGTATCAGGATTTCCATCATCGCAGGCAGTGCCTGCTGCTGGACATGCGGTGCCGACACAATTACAACTTCCATCTTCCATATCATTTTCGGTACTCACATTTCCATCATCACAAGCAGTACCAGCTGCTGGGCAACTTGGTAAAGTACCCGCACAACCACAATTGCCATCTGCTATATCATTCTCTGTACTCGCATTCCCATCATCACAGGCAGTGCCCGCTGTTGGACATGCTGTACCTGCACATCCACAATTGCCATCTGCTACATCATTCTCTGTACTTGCATTCTCATCATCGCAGGCAGTTCCTGCTGTTGGACACGCTGTACCTGCACATCCACAATTGCCATCTGCTATATCGTTCTCCGTACTAGCATTCCCATCATCACAGGCAGTACCTGCTGTTGGACATGCTGTACCTACACAATTACAACTTCCGTCTTCTCTATCATTTTCTGTGCTAGCATTCCCGTCATCGCATACAGTCCCTGCTTCTGGACAACTAGGTAAAGTACCTGCACAACCACAATTACCATCTGCTATATCGTTCTCTGTACTCGCATTCCCATCATCACAGGCAGTGCCTGCTGTTGGGCACGCTGTACCTGCACATCCACAATTGCCATCTGCCATATCGTTCTCTGTACTTGCATTCTCATCATCACAGGCAGTGCCTGCTATTGGGCACGCTGTACCTGCACATCCACAATTGCCATCTGCTATATCGTTTTCCGTACTGGCATTTCCATCATCACAGGCAGTGCCTGCTGTTGGACACGCTGTACCTGCACAACCACAATTGCCATCTGCTATATCATTCTCTGTACTCGCATTCCCATCATCACAGGCAGTGCCTGCTGTTGGGCACGCTGTACCTGCACAACCACAATTGCCATCTGCTATATCGTTTTCCGTACTGGCATTCCCATCGTCACAGGCAGTTCCTGTTGTTGGACACGCTGTACCCGCACAACCGCAATCCCCATCTTCTACATCATTTTCTGTACTAGCATTCCCATCGTCACAAGCAGTGCCTGCCGCTGGACATGCCGCAGCACAAGATAAGGATTCGTCAGTACCGGATAATGTCCCCTTTCCGATAGCCATTGTACCATCATTAGGGTCATTTCTATTAAAATTCGTATTATCTATATCAAAATTTAAATTACCTGTTTGAGCATCATCTGTGACGTTAAAACACAGCATACCTATATCTATCCAATCGGATTCAATCGAGGGGCAAGAAAACTGACCACTTGGAATTTCCAAAGTCAAGTTAAAACTCCCAGGAATAGAATTTCCATCAAAAGCATGAGGTTCCCATGCTGTTGCAGCAGAAAAAATACATAAATCAGTACCATCAAACCTAAGTGATTCGTAGGAAGAAAATCCTAAGGCACTAGCATTGTAAGTTACAAAAATAGAAGAAGTCCCAATCAAGAAAGGATCTGCCTCTGCTTTAATTTGTAAGGTGGCACAATAGGTGTCATTGTCGCAATCCCTATTTGTATTAAACTGAAGTTCAAATTTCTCTCCTTCCATACTGCTTGAAGCAAAGGAAAGGACGGGAAATAAACCCATAGAAAGAAACACTAAAAATGTAAATATCTTTTTCATAAGTGGTGTAAAATTGTTCAGGAGCCATATTAGCTACCCCACAGAAATCTACTAGCTCAAGGAAAGAAATTGTCAGCACCCAGCCTAAAAATGGTAATACGCTAAGAGAAAGAAGTTAAACTAACCTTTCAAAAAGAGTACCATTCCTCATATAAAGGAAAGCACAGGAGTATTAACAATATGCTTACAAAATCTTAAAATATTAAGGGAATCTTCCTCCTATTATGAGACTTAATAGCCAACTAAGATGGAGGAAATTTGAAAGGGAGGATTTCAGAAGACTCAAGAACAAATTTTCGATTTATAGCGGTAAGCTTTCCTTAGATAATGAAGGGTTTTATACAATTCCTACACCTTCAATTGTTGAGGTATAGTGGAGTTTATTTTCATTAAAAATGTGCTCCTAAAGAATCCATACCAATGAAAATAAACTCTAATCGAAATTTTATTTTGAATACCTATATAACATAGATAGTCTTATTTGCATACAAATATAAATGCAATGTAGGTGAGAAGTTAGACAAATTTTAGGAAAAAGTGACAGCCTTAAATACTGGCAAAAGAAAAAATATAAGATTATTTGGGCATAGGAAATAAATAGTCTACCCGATAATATTGTTATATAAACATACCCTACCTGTTAACATCTAAATCCGTTGCCTTTTCATCCGTTGCTGTTATGCGTAATGGCAACGGATGAAAAGGCAACGGATTTAGATGTTGACGGGTAGGGTGTGTTTATTTGTACGCTCTAAGCGTCAAATCACAAGCAACCTACGCACACAAGAAATTGATAGGTAGTAGGTATTTCTATAAATAGCAGAACTTATTTGACGAGAATTTTTTTAAGGACAACACCATTTTCAGTCTGCAACTCTAACAAATACAAGCCGCTAGAATAATTGCTGACATCAAGGCTGTTAGGAAAGGCTTGTTGTTGTATTAATTGACCTGATGCCGTATAAAGTTTAGCATTAAGAATAGGGAGATTAAGAGATTGGATTGTTAAAGATTGGCTTGTTGGATTTGGATAAACAGCTATTTGAGCATTAATAGCCTCTGTTGTGCTTGTTGTTGTGCTGGAAGCAACCGACAAATTGGTAATATAAATAGCGTCTCCAGTCCTACCTCCATTATCATTAGCATCATTCACTGCAAGGTAAAAAGTAATAGGTCCCATATCTTCATTGGGTGCAATCCAGTTCATATCCCATGTATTTAGAGTATTACCTGCACTTGTATGGGTGACATAAGACCGATCTGCTAAAGAAGAGCCCTGCCGTATTTGAGTAGTTGCCTCTTCTACTAGTTCCCATGAACCTGCATTATTATCCAAAGAATCTAGAGCAACTATCTGAAAACCATTTTTTGTTTCGTTTTGAAGATTGGAAAGTGCAATATTAATAGGATAGACTTCTTGTGGGTTATAGCTGAGCGTCCCTGTACCATAATTGATTGCGACAGTAGCATCTCCAGTATTTTCGACCACTGCATGACAGCCACTTCTACCGCAAGTAGTTTCCGAAGGTGCACCAGTTGTTTCAGCAGGAGCCCCTGCTGAATTGCCTAGCAATAATAAATAGGTAAGACCAGCAACTATAAATAGTAGAGAGGATACTTTATTTTTCATAAATCGGAATTAGAAAATTATTAATGATAATAAACTAGAATTTCCGAAAACTAAGAAAATTTAAAGGAAGATAAACTCGTTTCTACTATTACTCCGAGATTAGCAATGTGGCGGACAAATTTAGATAGGCAGACTTAATGAAAAAGACAAACCTCTAGAATAGAGGTTTGTCCCTGTATTTCGTCTTATGAATCAATTAATTTTTAATTAACTGCTTCTGCTAATTCTTTACCAGGCTTGAACTTAACAACGTTCTTAGCTTTGATTTGCATAGCTTCACCTGTTCTTGGATTTCTGCCCGTACGAGCAGGCTTGTGCGTAACAGTGAAAGTTCCAAAACCTAAGATAGCAACTTTGTCGTCACCTTTTAGAGAGCCCTTTACAGCATCTAGGAGAGCGTTAACTGCTTCTGATGCTTGAGCTTTAGTAAGGTTTGCATCTTCTGCAACCTTGCCGATTAAATCACCTTTGTTCATTTAAGAATAATTTTAGTGCTTTTGAATAAATCGTGGCAAATGTATCAGCTTAATCTAATTAAAACAAAACATTTTTAAAAAAAAACGAATTTTCTACGTTTTTTAACGATTTAGAGCGTTCTCCAACAGGATATAATTTAAATATTTATACTTTTAATACAATTTGTTGTATAAATTAATCTATTCATATATCCTTGACTATCAAGCTAAAAGGACTATTTCTACTTTAGTTGCTTGACTTTTATTAAATAATGTTGAAATAATTTGTATATATTGTATTTTTTTTTAAGAAAAATAAAAAAAATACTTTGTCAACTGTATTAAAATGACTTTTTGAGGCATTGGAGTAGTTTCTTTAAATCTTTTTCCTCATTATAAACATTCGGTCCAACCCTTAGCGAATCTCCTCTGAAAGAAACAAGCACCTTATTCTCTTCTAAATTTTTCCTTAATAAATCCGGCTTAATCGTATCATTTAGTAGGATACCAAATAAATGAGCACTCCTATAAGCTTCTTTTTCAACAAACATCTCCAAATCCGATACTTCCTCTATAAATTTACTCGTTATTTTTTTGCAATAAGCCTGTATGTTGCTTACTTTCCACTCTAGTAGTTGTTCTATCGCCGTTAATAATAAAGGCACTAAGATAAAATTGCTTTGTTCCCCTACAGAATAGCGATTTGCTTTAGGTCGATAAAAGGGTTGGTAATTTACTAGAGCCGTAAAATCTTGGCTATTCAAGCGATTTAACCAATTTTCCTCTATAGGATCTCCACCGTCAAAATAAGATCCGTAATAGGCTACCCCTAAGGAATAAGGGCCCAATAACCACTTATAGCCTGCACAAATCAACGCATCTGGTTGTATTTCTTTCACAGAAAAAGGCAAAGCACCTACGGATTGAGTCCCATCTATGACTAAGAGTGCATTATGCTCCCAAGTTTTAGCTCGAATAGCAGCTAAATCAAATAAAGTGCCATCTGCCCAATGAACATGCCCTATAGCTACCATCTTTGTACGGTCATTAATTGATTCTAAAATACGCTGATTCCATATAGCACCTCTATTTTCCTTATTTTTCGGCGCATTTACGACCTCTACTGTGGCACCGCATTTAACCGCCTCATTCAACCAAGGATAAATATTGCTCGGAAATTGTTCGTCTACCACTATAATTTGCTCGCCTTCCTTCAATCGCAAATTACTTGCTACATTTGATAAACCATAGGAAGCAGAAGGAATAATAGCAATGCGCTCTGGATCATCTGCTTCAATTAAATTAGAAAAAGCGGTCTTTAATTGATGTACTGGCTCAAAAAAATCATTTATACTATAGGAATAGGGCTGCCCTTGTCTTTTAATCGTTTGTATACCTATTTTCTCCAATTTTTTCATTTGTGGAGACATATAGGCACCATTTAAATAACTTATGTCTGGTGATAGACTAAATTTATTTTTTTGACACTTCATTATGGGTGATGTATTGTTTTATGCGTTTTTACTCCTTTTTCAAATATATTCCATCCTGCTCTAAGCGAATCAACCGCTGCTTATATAAAGATCCAATCGCTCGTTTAAAAGCCTTTTTACTCATGCCTAGCCGAAACTTTATTAATTCTGGATCACTTTTATCCGTCAATGGTAAAAACTGGGAATCTTGTTGGAGTAGATCTAAGATTTTTTGAGCATTCGGTTCATTCACCTTTTTATAGCCTTGTGGTTCTAATACGACATCTATTTTATTATCCTCCCGAATCGTCTTAATATATCCCTTTACCCGATCCCCCATATTTAAATGCTTAAATACTTGATTTTCAAAAATTAACCCTGCATGGATATTATTAATAATGACATTTCGACCTAAATCACTTAGATGGGCTACTAGCAACTTTACTTCTTCCCCCTCCTCTACTGTCAAGATTTCTTGTTGTACGTATTTATGCCACTTGGCAGAGGCTACAAGTCTATCCGAATTTTCATCGCAATATAGATACACGATATGCCATTCCCCTGCATTCATAGTCTGTTTTTGCTCTGAAAATGGCACTAACAAATGTTTTTCTAAGCCCCAATCTAAGAATGCCCCTATATTATTAACTTCGATTACTTGTAAGCAGGCAAAATGGTGTAATAAAATATAGGGTTCTAAAGTAGTCGCAATCATCCTATCTTCGGAATCCGTGTAAACGAAAACGGATATTTCTTGATCTAATTTAAGTCCTTCTGGAATGTATTTATTGGGCAGTAAAACTTCATCCGCTTCTTCATCTTCTAAATAAATGCCTTGATCCATTTGCCGTTTGGCGGTAAGCGTAGAGAATTTTCCTAAATTTATCATATATGGTATGTTTCACTTCTAAGCACGTGGCGGTAAAGTCGCCATTCACCAATTAGGCAAGATATTTTACCACATAGTCACAGTAGTTCACATAGTTGTAACATACTATGTGAACTACTGTGACTATGTGGTAAAATATCTTGCCTAATTGATGAATTATTAAATAATTCTAAGTGTTTCAAAATAGTGTCTAATTCAGCATATATTAAAACCTAAAAGTTAAGCCGACACTTGGCAAAATAGGTAATTGATTGACGCGCTCATACTGTACCCTATCAAAATAAAAAATATTATCCCTATCATAAGCATTCGTCACACTCGCCACCGCTTCTAGTTGTGTGTATCTAGAAAAAGTAAGCGTCTTTTTAATAGAAAAATCTAAGCGATGATAATAAGGCAGACGACCTCCATTTCTTTCTTCATCATAGAGGATACCCAAATCTGCATTATCGGTTACTACATCCGTGCTAATACCTTCTTCAAAGGTATAGAAACTATAAAACCCTTGGGTCAAGGTAAAAGGAAATCCAGAACCCATGTTCCATCTAGCACTCACCTCCCAAGATCGATCTTCACCAAAGGTATAGGTCCCTAATAAATTGACATTATGTCTTCTATCAAATAGGGTTGGGTAGATTTGTTGTCCGTCATCTCTATTCACATAACCTAAAGAATAAGTGGCCCAAAGGTAGGTATTTATTCCCTCGTACTTAACAGAAAGATCTATTCCATAAGCTTCCCCTGTTTCCACAATATAATTAGGGTCTTGCGCTGTTAATTTGTTTCTATTAAGATTGATCAATTGTGTAAAATCTTTAAAATAAGGTTCTATATTTAATTCTATTTGTTTGTTAATATCTATTTCTAATCCTGCGACTGCATGGGTTGATTTTTGTAAGCGGTCGTCGGTGCGTTCCGTTGAATTGGGTTTAAATAGGCTTTCATCTGGTCCAGATAAAAAGCCTACAAATAAGTTAATCACATCTCGTTCATTGACCGTACTTATTAAGTTTTGAGTATATAAACCACCCGCTAATTTAAAACGAAGACCCTCTGAAATATTATACTTTAAGCCAAATCTAGGTTCAATTGTAAACTTGCTCAAAGAAGAATAAAATTGTGCTCTTAAGCCTGGCTCAATGATTAGATTCCCCCATTGTTTTCTAACTTTCACAAAGCCGCCTATTTCCGTAGTATTTTCAAATTGGTCAATAGAAAGATCTAGAAAATTAATAAACTCAAAATTGGTTCTAAAACCATTCACCTCAAAACCGTAATTGATTTCACTATTATTACCAAATTGGGTAAATTGTAAGCCTGCCGTAAAACTCGTAATGCCACTTTCTCTCGGTTTTCCGTCTGATTCTTCTATACCCACATCATAATCGGAATAAGAAAAATTACCTTCCATAATGGCAGCAGAATTATTAGGAATCAAACTAAATCGCAAACCTGCCCCCTGTGTGGTCCAATCTAAAGTCGCTAAATCAGGATAGTCTACTTTATCTTTAAAATTAAAACCGAAGACATCCATTTTACTTCCATTCCCACCCACAAAAGAAACTTTCCCATACAAATCTGTAAAACTAAAAGGTAAACCTATACTGTCTATTTCGTTGACGTAAGGATAAAGATTGGGAGAGGTCTGATCTATATAGGAGTGTTTGCCCGTTACTAAAAAAGAAACGCTGGTTCCTGTCTCCATATTTAATGGCACTATCGGACCTTCTAATAAAACATTAGCTTGAAAAGGATTCGCACCGACCACCCCTCCAAAACGTTTTTTATCGCCTTCTCTAGTTTTTAAATCTACAACTGCTGAAATTCGTCCACCATAATCCGCATTAAAGCCACCTGTCAATACATCTACGGAGCGAATGGTTTCCGTTTCAAAAACAGAAAACAAACCCAGCGAATGAAATGGGTTATAAATGGTCATTCCATCCAATAAAATTTTATTTTGAACGGGCGACCCCCCTCTAATGTATAATTGACCGCCTTGGTCTCCTGTAGAAATTATTCCCGGTAAGACTGGTAAATATTGCGCTATATCTGCCTGACCACCGATAGAAGGTAAAGATGTTATGCGCTTAGGCGTAACCGTTAAAGTAGATATTTGCACTTCTGAACGTGCTTTTTCTTTTTTAGCAGAAATATCGACGGTACTTAATTGCACACTATTGGCGGTTAAGTTTAGCCTTTGATAGACAATCTTATTCGCTCCTATTACTACTTCTTGAGATAAACTGTCATAACCTATGTACGTGGCCACTAAACGATAAGCCCCTTCTGGTATATTGGTAATGGTAAAAAAGCCATCAAAGTCAGTTGTTGTCCCAATTGTGGTACCTGCCAATTGTATGGTGCAATAAAGGATAGGTTCTCCTGTTTCTGTGTCATACACATTGCCTCTAAGCGTACCTGTCTGGCTATATAAGGAGAGTAGCGTTCCGAAGAAAAGCGTAAGTAGTAGTATAGTTTTTTTCAAAAATAATGCTATTGATGTCGTTTAGGAATGATGTACTAAAGCAGGTTTATTAGATTCGCCCCAATTCACCATTTTCTCCAAACCATAATGGTCTAGTCGATTATGATAATAATACAACAACTTAAAAGATTCACTCGCCACATTACCAGCCTTATTAATCTGAAGGGGTTGTTGCGCATGGAAAGATCCTAAAAATTTAATACCCTCCTTTACCAATGCGGAGGTCTCCCAAGAAATTTGCTCTGATAGTTTTAATTGCCCATCCGCATTTAACTCCTTTAAGGCAAGTACCAAATCTGCCATTGCCTGTTCTACCCGCTCCATTGAAAACTCAAAATCTTCTGGTGGCAAGCGCAATAAGCCATATAAATCTAAATCCGAATTTTGCTTTTTTAATAAATTAAATACCACAAAAGCAATAGCATGGCTACACAAGACCACATTGTCTTTATGAAAACGTTCGATAATTCGTTCTCCTAAGATCTTAGTATATTCTCGTTCTCGCTGCAAATCTTGCCCAACTATTCCACTCGTCTTAAAATAATCATCAATGTCAATTTGTCTGCCAAAGCGATCAACACTATTCCCTTCCATATCTAGGAAATTGCCTAGTACATCCAATGGTTTGCCAAAAGACAAGCGAATTTCGGAACTTTGCGAAAAATAATTCCAACCAAATTTTAGCATTCTACGAATACTGGTAGAACCATCTTTTGTTCGATGATAATGTTCTTTCCCCGTTTTCGATAAATGTTGATCTATCATAAAAGGTGCCTCCAAAACAAAGTGATAGCCAATAATTAAAGGAACAATAAAGACTTTGCCCCCTTCGCCTTTTGCGGATAAGGCTCGTTGTGCTTCTACCGCTGTTCCTAATAGCCCCATTTTCACCTTAGTTTCTAATTCCCCTGAACGGGAACGAGTGCCACCCGCATAAATTAAATTACTCACTCCTCGCTGAATGGATAGATTGGAAGTGGTTTTTAGCGTTTCCAAATAAATCGCATTTTTCTTTCTTCTATCTACTCGATAGGTACCCAAGCGATTCATGAAATAAGCTACATATCCTGAATTAAATAAATTAAGTCCTGCAGCGAAAGAAGGGAAAGTGATACCTGCAATTTGGTCCATCGCATAGCCCACAAGCAAAGAATCTAAATTACTGAAATGCGTAGGGACTAATACAACCGTTCCTCTTTTGGTTAAACTTCTTACTTTTTCTACCTCTCCCTCTACTTTTAAACGCTCATATACTCGATGCTTTGCACTATATATCCGACGAAAATTTCTACTCGCCGCTGTATTCAATAGTCGATTGAAGAAAAAGGTGGTGAACTTTCTAGCAAACTCCATGGTCTTTATCTGGAAAGTGCCAACAATTTCTTCTGCATACCTATCAACAATTTTATGTAAAAGCTCTTTGTTTACTGCATCCGCTTCATCTTTTTCTTTATCTAAAGAACGCTTAACCAATTGCTTTTGTATCTTATTCCAGAACGATTTTTCATCAGGCGGATCGACTTTCCACGGTTCTTGCTTGATGCGAATCCGCTCATCATAAATGGCCTTAGCGATTACATCTCCAATAGCCCCTTTATGGCGTTTTAGCAATCTATTCCACGCTTGTTCCGTTACATCCTCTACAAATTTTGCTCTATCCTCACTCTGTTTATATATGGGCCAATCCTCCATATTTTCATAGACATGGGGATAGACTTTTGTTGTTTCTTTCATTTATTCTATTTCTGAAATATTCCATCTAGCGTATAGATTTAAAAATTCCCTCAAAAATACAATCATTTAACTTAGTCCCTTTAGGAATTAGTATATATTTACCTAAATTAGATCGTTTAAATATAGAC
>ENA-ORXT01002204-ORXT01002204.1-marine-metagenome-genome-assembly--contig:-NODE-2204-length-23925-cov-3.303296_pt1 | contig 23925 bp, 20 predicted proteins | sample MGYA00237868_ERZ511482 | MGnify/ENA metagenome assembly ERZ511482
ATCTATGTTTGGGGGCGAGGAAACAGGTAAGTCAGTTATAACTGGCTCAGGAGATGATTTAAAAATAAGCATCTATAGTGCAGATGAACCGAATGAAGCAGAAGAAGCTTATGATATTACTCGAGAAAATAATCTAATAAGCTTTTCATTAGATGTGGACACAGATGGAGGTCCTATGACATTAAATATGTCCCTAGAATTTGCGCCTTCAACCTATGAAGGCACAGTGAGTGTAGGCGAGATGGGAAGTTTCCCGATGACTGGAAACCGTGTTGGTGATCCTAAATCTAAATTTTAAAATAATGAGAACGATAATAATGCGAAATATAATAACATCTACTCTCTGTATTTTTCTGGTCAGTTTTATGTTTGGGCAGAATGGCAATGTATTAATTACGAATGGCACTGTGATTACGATTACAGATGGAGTAAAAGAAAATACGGACGTACTTATTACGAACGGGAAAATTGCGAAGATCGGTAAGGGAATAAAAGCGGGTGCCAACACGCGTGTTATAGATGCTGAAAATATGTTTGTTATGCCCGGCATAATCGATGCCCATTCACATATTGCACTTGATGTAGTGAATGAGGCTACAAATCCAGTCTTACCGGAAATTTCTGTAGGTGATGCACTCGATCCTTTTGATGTAGGTATTTACCAAGCTCTTGCTGGCGGTGTTAGCATTTCTCATGCCATGCATGGATCTGCGAATGCCATAGGTGGTCAATGTGAAACGATAAAGCACCGATACGGAACGTACGATCCTGAAGAGTTGCGTATGGAAGGTGCGGCAAGAACAATAAAATTTGCTTTGGGAGAGAATCCAATGCGTGTCCATGGAGAAGGACGAAATGTACCACCAAGAACAAGGATGGGGATGGAGCAAGAGTTTAGACGTTCGTTTGCTGCTGCAAAAATATACAAAGAAGGGAAAGCAGCACACGCAAATGGAAAAAGTAAAACTGCTCCCGACTATAATTTACGCATGGAGACATTAGAAGATATTTTAGAGGGTGAAATAATTATTCACTGCCATTCCTACCGTGCAGATGAGATAATGATGTTAATGAACGTTCTCGAAGATTATGGTGTAAGTAAGATTTGCTTCCAACATGTAAATGAAGGCTTTAAAGTAGCGCCGGAGCTTGCTGCTTTTGGTGCGCATGCATCCGTATTCTCGGATTGGTGGGCATATAAATTTGAAGTGTACTACTCGACTGCTTATAACGCAGCCATATTGACTAAAAACAATGTTGTTACTTCGATCAATTCTGATTCAGGTGAACTCATCCGCCACTTGTACCATGAAGCTGCCAAAACGCAACGCTATGGTGGACTTACAGATAATGAAGCTCTGAAGCTTATCACATTAAATCCAGCAATACAATTGGGTATAGACAAACGTGTGGGATCATTGGAAGAAGGTAAAGATGGAGATGTTGCAATATTCAATGCGCATCCACTTTCTATTTATGCCATTCCGCAATACACGATTATAGATGGTACTATTTACTTTGATATCAATATGGATCCTGTGGATATGCGCATTGATATTGATCCAGAAGAAACCATGCCTGCGTTTTATGAAACGGGGATACACAGCCATGACCATGATGAAGATGGATGTATGGAGGGAGTGTACGAACAACTTTTTATGGAAAACCACAAATAAGAGAATATGAAAAAAATATTTAGTATATATATATTCACGGTCCTTTGCCTTTTTTGTTCAGCGCAACAAATTGAGAAATCTGTGAATGGTAGCTTTCTACTCGAGAATGCAACCATAGAAACGGTTGCGAATGGCCAGCAAAGCGGAAGCGTCTTGATTCAAGATGGCATGATCAAAGCAGTTGGACAAAATATCACTGGAGTTCCTAGTGATGCTATGCGCATTGACTGCTCAGGTCTTACAATCTATCCAGGATTTATTGATGGAGGTACCCGACTAGGGCTATCAGAGGTTGGATCCGTTTCTTTGACGCAGGATTATCGCGAGATGGGAGATTTTACTCCTCATATGAAAGCATTGACGGCAGTAAATCCTAATTCCGTTTCTATACCTGTGACGCGTGTCAATGGTGTAACAACAGTATTAGCAGTGCCTTCAGGCGGTAAGTTTGCAGGGCAGGCTGCTTTAATAGATCTTCATGGGTACACACCAGACCAAATGTTTGCAGGTTTTGAAACAGCGGTATTGTATTTTCCGAGTACAGGAAAACGCGGACGCTGGGATCGCAGATCAGAAGACGACATTAAAAAGGATGCAGAAAAATCGATGAAACAGTTAAATGACATTTGGAAGAATGCAAAACAATATTCCAAGATTACGAATGATGCCATGTATAATCCACAGATGGAATCTCTAAAATCTATTGTAAATGGAAAGCAAAAGCTCTTAGTCCAAGTAAATAAAAAAGCGGATATACTTCAGGCAATTGCTTGGTGTAACAAGAATGAAATCTCCCCGATCTTTACTGGAATGGCAGAAGGATGGCGCGTTACAGATTCTTTAGTGAAGTACGATATTCCGGTTGTTACAGGTCCTGTACTTAGGAATCCTTCTAGAGATTCTGATAAGTATGATGCGTCTTACACGAATCCGGGAAAAATGCTAGCTGCTGGTGTAAAAGTCGCTATCAAAACAGACGAAACGGAGAATGTTAGAAACCTTCCGTTTCATGCTGGGTTCGCTGCAGCATATGGCATGGGTAAGGAAGAAGCACTCAGAGCAATTACGCTTACACCAGCAGAAATCTTTGGCTTAGGAGATAAATACGGAAGTATTGAAGAAGGCAAAGTGGCAAATCTGTTTATAGCAGACGGTGACCCTTTTGAAATGAAAACTACGATTAAACATTTGTTTATTCGAGGTTGGAAAGTGCCTATGGAGAGCAGGCATACACTTTTGCATGATGAATTTTTGGAAAGGGATCCGGGGTTGAGGCAGTAGTTGACAATGTAGGAAAGAGACGTTGGACGCTAGATGTTGGATTTAGAAGGAGGACTTCTTGAGAATGGGAAATTAGAAGGCGTCACGGCATCAAGGTCTCAGGATCTCAGGGTCTCAGGGCACGGTTCGCGGGTTTTGGGTTTTGAGTATTACGACTTGATTTAATAATATTCGTTTGTAGTTGCAAAACTTGAACTGCGTTTAGAGGCGATGATTATCTACTTTACCAAATAAAAAAGCAGGAAATTGGTTGTTTAATAATTCTTCTAGCGCGTTGCTTGATTCTCGCAAGTGGGAGTGGATGCCGGTAATAGACGCTGGGCATTTGAGAATCTTGATCCATTCGGTTACGCTCATGACAAGTCTTTTTTTCTTTTCTATCAAGAAAAAAGAATGGATATCTTAAACGCATAGTGACTCACTCTTTCCAAAACTAGGTGTAATATCTGTTTCCTAGTTGCACGTGGCATGCTACCCCGAAAAAATGAAAAAGTATTTTCTCAGCAAATAGGCCTTCCACCAAACTGCAATTAAGTTTACAAATAAATCAATAAAGGGTAACGTGTTTTAGGTTCAATACATCTATTATTTGAAAGCTGGTATCGCTTTATAATTAGAATAAATCCTAAATCAAAACAAATGAACTACATTAAAAATCTATTTCTATTCTTTATAGCAATAACACTTATAAGCGCATGTACAAAAGACACTATGCCAGATCAAAACGAAGAGGAAATGGCAGAAGAGCTGACAGAATCTATGACCTGGACCTATAATGGTGAAGAAAAAACAGCAACTGCTTTTCTAGGCGAATCATGGACTTCTAGTGGGGGGACCGATTTCGAAACAAGAAGATTGTACATAGAGGCACAAGATGCTTCAGGTGAACGCATTAAAGTGACAATGATAAATGCGTTGGACTTAGGGGATGGTGAATGTCCTGTTCTCATGACCTACCAAGTAGGAATAGATGATCAAGATTGTGGCCAATCTGAAGGAGGATATAGCTTTTGTCAAGAAGGGCGTATAAGTTTGCTCAAATCAAATAAAGCATACAACGATCAAGACAAGTCTGGTGAAGTAATTTTGACAAGCTGCATTGTTGAAGATAAATTAGCAACTGGGACTTTTAGAGGATCTGTAGAACGCACACTAGACGACGGAACCGTAGATATATTAGAAATCTCGGGAGAGTTTAAAAATATAGAATTTGTAAAGTTGTAGCACACGAATTAAGACAAGAACCAACTTAGCTTAGCGAAGATTATTATTCTTTGCTAGGCTCTATTATTCGTCCTCAAGCCCTTCTCCTTGCTTAGCTGCCTTGTACCTTCCCTTCCCAAACTTCGTCCCATTAAATTCCATTTGAGGCTTTAATCGGATCTGTTCTTCTTCATCTAAGGCTATAAAATCGCTGCATTTTTGAGAACAACAGCCTTGCAGTTTTTCCTTACAAGCATCGCACTGAATAAAAAGGATGTGGCAGGCTTCATTTGCACAATTTGTGTGGTTGTCATTTGTTGTTCCACATTGGTGGCACTTGGCGATTACATCTTCGGTTATACGTTCGCCTAAGCGATCATCAAATACAAAGTTTTTTCCAACGAATTTATTTTCCATGCCATTCTTCTCTACCTGTCTTGCATACTCAATAATACCACCTTCCAGTTGATATACTTTTTCGAAACCTCTATGTTTAAAATACGCACTTGCTTTTTCACAACGGATACCTCCTGTGCAATACATCACGATATTTTTATTTCTGTGTTCGTCTAAGATATCTTCTACAATAGGAAGGGATTCTCTGAACGTTTCCACATCTGGTCTAATGGCATCTTTAAAATGTCCTACCTCACTCTCATAGTGATTCCGCATATCCACAACGACGGTATCATCCTGACTCGTGATTTCATTAAAGTGTTCTGCAGTGAGATGTACACCTGTTTTGCTGGCGTCAAAGCTTGCATCATTTAATCCATCCGCTACTATCTTTTCTTTTTTCTTAATGGTGAGTTTGAAAAAGGATTTGCCATCATCTTCAATTGCTTTGTTTAGGCGAATGTCTTTTAAGAATAGAATTGTGTTTAGACATTCTCTCAGCTTTTCCTCTTTGTCGGAAGGCACAGAAATTTGCGCATTGACGCCTTCGTGCGCTACATAAATGCGGCCTAAAACGCTAACTTTCTCTAAAAGAATATAGAGATGATCGCGAAACAAATTCAGGTTAAGAATTTGCGCGTATTGATAAAATGAAATCGTTGATCTAGCCTGATCATCTAATAGGAGTTTCTCCTTGAGCACCTCTCTATTTACTTTGTTATGATATTTACTCATCGCTTTTGCAGGAAACGTGAGTCGCGAAGTTAAGGAATAATTAATAATGAATAGTGAATAGTGAATAGTGAATAGTGAATAATTGAGGTTCGGGATATTGAAGTTAGGTGTTGCATCGGTTTTGGGTTTTGGGTTTTGGGTTTTACGGCGTGATTAGGGATTATGAAGAGGTCTGGATATCGAGAGTTCGGGAGAGTGGCGAAGAGGGTTTAGAAAATGCAATGTATAATTAATAAGGAATAATTAATAATTGGGAGGGTTCGTAATTAAAAGAGAAGACGTTGGACGCTAGATGTTAGATTTGTTAATTGTTGATTTGGAAATCGCGATGGAGCGATGGAGCGATTGTTTATTCTTAAGAGCTACTGAACATTATTGAATCATCTTGGTAAAAATCCTGAATATCATTCTAATCCTTTTAATCTTGTCCAAACAATGCGTGCATGGTTAGATGAATTCTTAATAAGTTGAAATTCCTTCACCGTGATGCCATGAAGCCTTGATACCTCGACACCTTACCTTTTCTGCGTGAGGGGTTGTAGGGGAGCAAGTGATCCTGATCACGTAGCTGTCCGCAGGACGGAACCCCTGAAAGACCCGACCCTTGCGGTCACGCCCACTCTATTATTACCCTTTACTATTATGGAAATTACTCATTCTTAAGAGCCACAGATACAAGTTAAAACCATGCATTTAAACCAATTTATTGCCGTTTTCGTCGATTTAACACGAGTTATGCATGATTTCACATATTTTATCTAAAAATAAATCGTTTATATTTGCAACTTTTGGGAATCTAGCCTTGTATTAACTACACTAATATTCAACTTTATGCCAGCTAAGAAACGTGAAAAAACGAAGTACACTAAGACCGAGCTTAAGAAGTTCGATAAGATCATTGATCAGAAACTAGAACAGGCGCAGGATCAACTAGACTATTATCTTAATCAGATTAAAGAGCTTGCGCACAATGAAGATGCAAAAGTGAAAGGACTGAATGATGGGTTAGGAACAGTGGAAAGTGAACGACTTCATAATATGGCATCTAGACAAAAAAAATTAGTACAACATCTCAATAACGCGAAGCTTCGCATACAAAACGATGCGTACGGAACTTGTAGAGTGAGTGGAAAATTAATTTCTGCTGAACGTCTCAAAGCTGTTCCACATGCAACGTTATCTATAGAGGCCAAACAAAAATCTAGATAAGCCTCTTGAAAAGATCCTGGATTGTTATATCGATTATTCTAACTGTTCTTATAATAGATCAAGCTTCAAAGATCTATGTAAAAACCACCATACCCTACTTAGGAGGCGTTGAGATATTCGGTCAAGACTGGGCAAGAATACATTTCATAGAAAATGAAGGGATGGCTTTCGGACTTAGCTTCGGAGGTAAGACAGGTAAACTTATTCTTAGCCTGTTTAGAATAGTTATGGTTTCTTTCTTAGGCTATCTTCTCTACTCTCTTGTCAAAGCGAAAGAATCTATCGGATTACTTATTAGCTTTTCATTGATCATTGCGGGCGCAATGGGAAACATTATCGATAGTGCTATCTATGGTTTGATTTTTTCTGAATCTTCGTTTCACGGAAGTGTAGCGACTATGTTTCCAGAGGAAGGCGGTTATGCGGGTTTCTTGCATGGTCGTGTTGTGGATATGCTCTATTTTCCTATGGTGGACACAACGTATCCTGACTGGTTTCCTGCTAGACCTGATGGCAAACCAGGATGGTTACCCAACATAATCTTTGATAACATTCCTTGGGCGAAGGAACGGTTCCGTTTTTTCAAACCTGTATTTAATATCGCTGATGCTGCGATTTCTGTGGGTGTTGCTTCTATTCTTTTGTTTAATAGGAGTTTCTTTACGGAAAAGAAAGAGGAGGAATCAGTGCAGAGTGCCCCTACGGAGTTGGTTTCGTAAAGTAGATTTCGGGCGTTCGAGAGAGTGGCTTTGTATTCGGAAATCGCGAAGGAGCGAGAGAGCGAAGGAGCGATTGTCTAGTCAATTATTTTATCTTAATTATAACGATTACAGGAAATTTGCATGGTTAAACTAGGCAGGTTATTTCTATGCAGCGGAAACACTTTTAACACATCACACTTGCTCAATCGCGCATTCGCTTTTTCATCTTTTAAATCCTTTAAATCCTGTTCAAATCCCGAACAAGACGCTCTCTCAATCTGAAAAATTCCAGAAATCTGGAACTCTTCTCCCTACGGCAACTCAAACGAAATATTTACAATCGACTTAATCTCTAGTTGTCCAGGAGCAAATCCCTGCACACTAGCCAAACTCGTTCCACTCGTTCTAACCGTACTACTGCCATATGTTTCTGCATTGAAGCTTGTACGTTGATTTTGTATTTCACTTATAATCTTAGCCTTTCCTATCGTTTGGCCTAATGCCTCTGCCATCATTTGTGCCTTTTCTTTTGCATTTTTCATTGCCAATCGGAGCGCTTCTGCTCTTCGTTCTGCGATGTCATCACAACGGAATTTCGCTTGTCCTATCTGGTACACATCCATATCAACAAGTCTGTTTACTATTTCGTCATATTTGCTTAAGTCCCGAATACATACATTTATAGTTTGCTTTGCATAATAATGTTCAATTTCATGTGAATGAATTTTTCTTTGAGGGCCTACACTTGCATAGTGTGTTTGAATGTGTTCCTCAGCGATACCGTTTGCTCGTAGAAATGAAATCACTTCTTTAGATTGTTTCTGATATGCGTTACGCGCATTGGATAAAATCTTGTCTTTTTGGTGTATTGTTACCGAAATCAAGACTTCATCTGGATTCGCAAAAACAACAGCTGATCCTTGTACTGTTATTAATGGGATGTCTAGGCTTTGAGCCGAAAGGAATAGGCTAAAGAGCAAAAAGAGGCTGCTGGTTATAAATTTCATGATAGTAGTTTGTAGGATAACAGTATTCGGGTGATGTTTATTATAAAGCTTAAGTTAAATTGAAGCGTAAAGAAAGATTGATGGTGAACAGTGAACAGTGGTACAGCAACAGTCATTGCAATCCCCCAAACATGAGGAATAAACACAAGTGCCACAGTTGCGCAAATAATCAGAGATGGTGGAACGATTTGGTCAGGAAGTAAGATAAGTCTTGATACGAATCTGGATTTTACAACGATGAATACTATTTCTATGAAAGTGTTTACAACCGCACCAGTGGGAACAGTAGTTTAATCCAAATTGGAAGGAAATGGTCCTACAGCAAGATATGTGGCTACTACTGTATCAAATGCATGGGAACTTATGAGTTGGGATTTTACTGGAGAACCTTCAAATTTCAATGATATCGTTTTTATGTTTGATTTTGGTAATGTGGGAATTGAATCAGAAAGTCCAACATTTCTATTAGATGATATTGCGCAAAAAGGAAATGGTACACAGATCGATCTACCTGTTGACTTTGAAGGAACAACTGTGAATTATAAGATGTCTGATTTTGGTAGGAATGTATCTTCATTGGCGATGGACCCTGAAAATCCTAGCGATATGGTAATTCAGGCAATTAAAACAATTCAGGCAGCCACTTGGGCTGTACAACCATAGGCACACCGGCGTGCTTTGCGAGTAATATCCCATTGACTTTAACTGATTCTAATATGACAGTAAGAGTTTGGTCTCCTGCTGTGCAGGTACGCCCATTCACTTAAAAGTGGAGGATTCTGACGATCCGACCCAAACTTGAGAAACGGAAGTTAATACCACTATGTCAGAAGCTTGGGAGGTGTAGGAATTTGATTTCACAAACCAAGCACCAGGAAAAGCGTTTTTAAGTATTGGTTTAAGTATGGGTTGGGTCTATAATCTGGCATCCATCTTTTTCAATTCTGGAGCAGAGGGAACTTCAGCAGGCGAACAAACGTATTATTTTGACGATGTCATGTTTGGTTAATTTGTATTAGGAACATACTTGCCAGAAATTGAAGATCTAAATGTGTTCCCAAATCCCACGAATAACGAATGGCTGATAGAATCAGAAAAGGAGATTGTCAGATTAATAGAGGTTTTTGATTTACACGGTAAGTTATTATTAAAGTTAAATCCGAAAAAGTACATTATAAGATTGGATGCATTGCATATTTTAGAAGAAATTTAGTTTACATATGGACAGAAAAGAGAGAGCTACAGATAATGCCTACATTGAACGGTTCTGGAAAAGTCTAAAATATGAGAATATATCTTAATACATCTAAAGGTGGTATAATTTAAATACTAAAATTAGAGCTTAGATAAGCAACTATAAGCATGTACGAAGACACTCCATAATTGAGAAAATGAGAACTAAAGATCTTTACTTAATTAACTCAAAGCAGTAGCTTAATAGTGGGTTTAACACATTTAAACATGCGCAAAAGCCAAAAGAGACCTTTATAATATCTATATATATAAAACCTACAGAGTTTTATAAATGAAAATTACAACGATTCTGCCCTAACAAAGGGGTAATTACAGTACTACGTTTACTTTAGTCTTTTAGAATAAAAATTACATATGCCTCGCAAAAAAGAAAACCATCTAAAATCAATAGTGTTTTCTCTAAACAAGGAAGAACTCAAAGCAATTAAAAATCATTTAAAAAATAGTTCAACATCTAACGCAGTTGTTAAGTTAGAATTATTAAAAATGGTCTTGAAAAATAAAGATTCTGAAGTAGAATTCTTTCTCAAAAAACATGCAGTAAGCGTATCAAAATTTAACACAATCAAGTTTCAATTATTTAATGACATTCTAAATGTTTTAGTCAAGGTTTTTAATCAGGATAAAGATCGAATATTGAATTACAATCAAGCAAAATTTGACCTATTATTGCAAAAAGGTGTTTTTAAAAAAGCGTACAGAGTACTGTTAGAAACAATTGAACTAGCATATGAATTGTATGATTACGACATCTGTTATAGATTACAATTAAAGGCTCATGAACATGGACTTTTTGATCTTGTAGGAAAAAAAATTCACCTAACTGAAATGAGAGAGAAGTTAAAGAACTATCATTTGCTATCTTATAACTTGAACCAATATAAAATACTTGCAGAAGAAGTATTATTTCAACATTATGAATATCAGGATCAAAGAATTGACAATAGAAATAATTACTTAGAATTATTAAATCATCCTTTATTGCTGGATGAAAATCAAGCTATTTCTATGATATCAAAGTATTATTTTCTAAGAATCAAATCAATAATACATCTTGGTGACAATAATTTTGAAAGCTCCCGAAAATTTTCATTACTCGCTTATAAGCATCTTTCCAAACATGCAACTGGTTACAGAAATGATAAAATACGTTTGCTTAGAAGTTTAAATAATTATTTAGACGCCTCCTTGCATTTAGGTGATAAAAAAGCTTTTGATATCTATTTTCCAAAAATACTTGACTTAGTTAGCTCACATTTGAGTGGAGACTTTTATTTCGAATTACATGTCTTTCAGTTTCTTACAAGCATTCGATTAAATTACCAATGGCTTACAAAGGATACCATCACCTTTAAAAACGAAGTAAAAGAATATGAGAGACAACTTAATATTTATTTAGAATATTTAAGTCCTAATATAAAATTAGAAATTCTACTGGGACTAGCCAGAATGTATTATTTGACTAGGGAATTAGAAAAAGGAAATGCATATTGTATTAGAGTGATTGCTGAAAAAAACAACCCGGCTTCAATATATATTGTTTGTGCAAATCTATTAAGGATCATGATTAATTTTGATATGCATAATTACAAGTTAATACCACATTTGATAAATACAAGCAAGTATTCTTTAAAAAATCGTAATAGGCTATTTGAACTAGAAAGAACGTTTCTAAATGGATTAAAAAACATCAAGCTCTATAACGAGAAAACCGAAAAGTATAATAAGTTTAAAAAATTATATACTGAAATTAGCGGGTTGATGGATCGTTCTAATGAATTGATTATAGACAAAAAGATTGATCTTTTAAGTTGGTTGGACGGAAAATGCAAAAACCCCAATAATCCGAAAATATATTTATAATATTTAATTTGACTATCGGCTTTTGAGTAGCTAAGTCAATTATAGTTTTTTCGGTTATATATAACCGAGTTTTTTATTAAAAGATAGTATTCATAGGTAAAAGAAGAAATGAATAATCTTAAATCAAAAGTAAAACAAATCTTGAATGAGAATGAAAAGGGGGAAAAACTTGTTACCGTAACAATAGAATTAGTAATTCCAGTAGATAGAGTTGAAAAAGTTTATGTAGAAGATGTTTTTTTGTAAAATACGTTAAAAGTCTTATGATTGGATTAAGGTAGTTAATACATATATATATCAAGAAAATAGGGTTTAAAAGTTCCCTAATTTCTTGATTTACATATGATTATGAATTTTAATATAATGGCTTAATATCTAATAGCCGATAGTCATAATGCTTAAATTGGACAAATTATACCTGCCGCGATAAGATTATTTAACCATGCTTCACCTCCGCTTGCTATAATTTGATTTATTAAGGAAGTAGGAAGCTCTATACAAAATTCTCCTTCGTCTATTTCTTCTCCTTCACAAGGTATTTCAATTTGGGAGTATAGTTTTGTAAAGGCATCAACATCTTCCGCTGTAAAGTCGGCTGTTGGAAATCCAAAAAAGCCGCAAGCTCTCATTATCGATCCGCCAAAATTTCCAGAATCATCTGTACCTGCAATATTACAAACCTCTGTAACATTAGCTACTCCAGCGAGATCTCCAAGTTCTGGGTCTAGAGGAGCTGTATTCCCGCAAGAACCTCTTGTCAAGAAATCTGCATGTGCCATTCCAATCGTATGACCTAATTCATGCATGATTAATATCGTATTATTTTTAAGCGAAAAGTTTGCAGTATTAGTTGAGAGACCAAAGAATGGTCCAGGGTTTCCTGCATTTGGAAATGTTGCTCTTCCATCCGCATTACCTACAAAGTTATTACCACTATCCACAAAAGCTACAATGTCAATAGGACCAAACGCATCTTGTCCAGCGTTTGCTTGAGCTTCTGTAATTGGTACATATACCATTGCAAGCTTATTCATGTTCAATGCATTATACTTAGCAGTTGCCGTTATTAGGGCAATTACCAAAGGTGTAGATAATTGATCAACTCCATTTGTTATACCACCTACTCTCAAGATTCTTTTTCCAACATTAGGCAGATCAACTCTATTTGTTGAAGCAAATAGTCTGTTATTCTGAGTCATTTCATCAAGGTTCTCATTAGAAATGAAAATATCATTTACATTAACTCCTTCGTGTCTTTCCCCGAAGAGCTTAAACGAAGTTTTTTCTAATGTCTCTGCACCAACAGGGTTAACCCCATTCTTGACCAATGCATTGGTTTGCGTTCGGGTAAGGACGACCTCACCTTTAAATTCATAGTTGCTTATGTTTTCTACTTGTTCAAGTGTATCATCAGCTATATCATCTGAGCATGACATAAAAGAGATAAGTAAACAAAAAGAACAAAATAAAGCTAAAGTTTTTAAATTATTCATTGTTTGTATTTTAAATGTTTTTATGATTAGTAAATTTAGTCGTTACGCTTTACACATTCGAAGCAATATTTTTACATTAATTACGCTTAAAATGAGTAAATTCTAAACAGTATAATTCATAAACCATTAATAATCAGTTGCCTATATCGATTAAATTATTGAATGAAATTGCAAAAATTTCGAATTCTGAATTCTTAGATCTAACTGGTCTGGAAACTTTCAAATACACTTCAAATAACATAAGTCAGTATTAATGTGGGGTCTGGATTAGAAGATGGTGATAACACTTTAGAATTAAGCGGATTTTTTGATTTACAATTATACTATTCGATTGGAACTTGGGGCGGTGTATACAGGTTTGACGAAATACCATTTACGCATTTCCCTATTCCATATCCCAAAATAGAATCTATAATCAATGATGACACCAAAGATTGGATAACTGAAATAAATGAAGATTTAGATGGAAACATTTGGTTTGCCCTGGATGGTTATGGCGCTTGCAAGTATGATGGAAAAGCGTTTACGCATTTCTTAAAAAAAGATGGCCTACACTCGAATAATGTCACGTTTGTAGAGTTTGATTATGACCGCAATATTTGGTTTGGTACTAGAGTAGCTGAAAAAGATAACCCTGATCCTAAAAAACAAATAGGGAAGGGCGGAACATGTTTGACGGAAAATCAATGCAGGTGTTTCCTGAAATAAATTGGTTTAATGATAGTGATGCTTATGGGTATTACAAAGATCAATAGGATAATTTATGGATTAGTACAATATCAAATGGTGTATATAGATTTGAAAAACAATTATACTTAACTTTGCAATACAACAAGAAAAGTTGGCAACGTAAAACCAGAGGTTGGCCAGCCATGATCCGTGTTCTCAAACGTGAGTTCCCTGAGCGGATTCCAGATTAAGTGAGGTTATTTATTTAGCAAAAAACCTCTCTTCTTTCGAAGGCTTTTTGCTAAACAAATATTGTTGAAAAAGGAAATGACACACTTTTTAGAACACTCCCAAATTCGTTTTAACCTGTTCAAACACGAACACGAACACGCCACTCTCATAATCTCCCCACATCCCGACATCTCTTCCTCTAGCGTCTAGAATTAAAACGTATTTTTGCCAATACAAAACTTCTGCGATGCTAAAACAACATCCCCCTTGGTACTTCTTGTTCTTACTCATCCTAGCTGGTGAATCTGTATTCATATTGCCATTTGTATTGCAAAGAGTGTTTCGCCCAACTGTGTTGGATGCATTTCAATTGGACAATACGCAACTAGGCTTGTGTTTTTCTGTGTATGGAATTGTAGCGCTGCTCTCCTACCTACTTGGAGGTCCGATTGCTGATAAATATCCGCCAAGAAAACTTATAGCGGTTGCACTGTGGATGACAGCTTTAGGTGGGTTAGTCTATGCTAGCTATCCAAGTTATGGTGTTTTGAAAATACTATATGGCTATTGGGGATTTACAACGATATTCTTATTCTGGGCGCCCATGATTAAGTCTGCGCGCATGTGGGGAGGAGCACATGCACAAGGCAAAGCTTTTGGATTTTTGGATGGTGGACGTGGGATGGTAGGTGCACTTTTTGGGACGATTGGAGTTGTAATTTTTTCAATGTTTATAAGTACAGAGATTGATAGTGCTTCCGTGTTGGAGAAACGAGAGGCGTTTAAGTATGTTATTCTTGTATCCACAGGAATTGTCACTTTGGTAGGTGTATTTGTTTGGTTCTTTATGCGTTTGGATGAACAGGTAGAAAAAGAAATTGTGCTTGACAAGATAGAATTCGCACAAATCAAAGAGATCCTCAAACTTCCATCTGTCTGGTTACTCATGATTATTATCCTGACGGCCTATGTAGGATACAAAACAACAGATATATTTTCCCTCTATGCGCAGGATGTTATGTTGTATGATCAGGTAAAAGCCGCACAGGTAGGAACGCTCTTACTTTATATTCGACCGATTATTGGAGTCACAATTGGTATCTTGGCGGATCGGAGTCAGGTAAGTTATTGGCTACTCTTAAGTTTCATATTATCATTTTCTACTGCCTTAGTATTTGGCGTTGGTGTTATTACATCTTCAGCTACTTTGTTGTTTATTCTCTCCACACTTACCATAGCAACTGGGGTTTATGCTGCCCGATCTCTTTACTTCGCTGTAATGGCATCTGGTAAGATTCCACTCACCCTTACCGGCACCGCGGTTGGTCTCATCTCACTGATAGGATACACTCCTGATATTTTTTCTGGACCAATGATGGGCTATCTTCTTGACAAATCACCAGGGGCGCAAGGCCATCAGCATGTCTTCTTAATGCTAGCAGCGTTTTCCTTTGTTGGGGCTATTGCTGCTTGGTTTTATCACAAATTATATAAGAATACAGCAAGCACTTAGCTAACTTTAAGTCCATGGCAGAAGATAAACCACGACTTGCCCGCCTTACTGCAATTTTAACGCAATTGCAATCAAAACGGCTAATCACAGCGCGTGACATCGCAGAGAAACACAATGTCAGTATACGCACAGTGTACCGTGACATTCGCACATTAGAAAACTCTGGAATTCCTATAGTCACTGAAGATGGAAAAGGCTACTCCATTTCACAAGGCTATAAGTTGCCACCAGTCATGTTTACAGAAGAGGAGGCAAACGCACTAATTACCGCAGAACATTTTATTTCAAAGAATAAGGACAAATCACTCATCCTACAATATGGGAACGCCATCGAAAAGATTAAGTCTGTAATGCGCTATACACAAAAAGACAAAGCAGAGCTCTTAAGTACAAGGATGCATATAAGAATAAATCCTAAGGCAGAACAAACAAGTAATTACCTAGCACAACTCCAATCTGCAATTACAAACTTCCAGCTCGTACATCTAAATTATATCTCTTTAAAAAAAGAATGGAGCGAACGCACCGTTGAGCCTTTTGCACTACTCCATACACAAGAAAACTGGCTACTCATTGCGCATTGCAGATTACGGAAAGGCTTTAGATTGTTCCGATTAGATTGTATAGAGAGCTTACAGATGCGGACAGAAAAATTTGAGCCACACAATATGACATTACAAGAATATTTTGAGGAAGCAAAAAAGAAATGGGAGAATAATTTTTAGTGAGAATCCAGTAGTGGAAAATGAACCTACCTGTACTTTTTAAAACGGCTTTTGGTTTAAGGTTCTTCGGCGTCATGGATTACATTTAGAATATGAAAACTGATTCTGACGCCCAAATCTTGAACATTTTTATAATCCTTTCAATCCTGTTCAAAAAACTGCACCTAAAAAAATCCAAATCTAATGTCTACCGTCTTTTCTTGCAGCACATAACACCCCTGACACACCCTTGTCACAGGCGTCGCTTAGTTTTGCATTAAATAAAATATATACTTTATGCAAAACCAAAAAATCGAGAAATTTCAAGTAATTGGAATCTCAGTAAGAACAACGAATGAAAATGGCAAGTCTGCCCAGGATATTGGAAATCTCTGGAACAAGTTTTTGACAGAAGGGGTCGCAGATAAAATCCCTAGCAAAATCGACAAGAGTATTCTATCTGTTTACACAAACTACGAAGGCGATTGCACAAAGCCATACGATACAATTCTAGGATGTAGAGTGAGTAGCTTAGAAGATATTCCAGAAGGTATGGTGGGCCAATCCTTTGACGGTGGAAACTATGCAAAATTCATAGCAAAGGGCGACTTAAGCAAAGGCGTTGTATATAGTACATGGATAGAGATTTGGGAAAAGAAACTTGACCGTGTCTTCACAGTAGACTTTGAAATCTATGGTGAAAAGGCCCAGAACCCTGCGGATGCGGAAGTCGAAGTGCTCGTAGCCATAAAATCCTAAAGAATTCTAGCATTTAGGAAAAATTGACAATTCTTAGGGAAAACTAGTCTATACTCCAGGCGCATTTCTGACTTAGATTTGTAGTATACATTTAAAACAAAAAATAAGTAATATGAAATCATAATGTCAAAAAAGCAATTTAACGCCCTTTTAATCCTGTTCAAAACAAGCCAGCAAGTCGCTAAACGAAAATCAAAATTCTGTACATTCTTATAATTCTAAAAATTCTGTTCAAAAACGGGGAGGGTGTAAGTTTTGCAGGCTAAGTTTGGAAGTTTCGTTCAGTTCAAGGCAAAAAAAAACCGGACAATTATGTTCCGGTAGTTCGTTTTATTTCTTTTTCGCTATTGAGAAAGTTTCTCATGGCGGTATCCACTCGATCTATTATGTCGTAATTAATCGAGTAATGGATAAATTTCCCTTCCCTCCTAGACTGCACAACTCCTGCCAATTTTAAAATTCGAAGGTGTTGCGAAGTAATTGATTGTTCTATTTGCAAAGCATTATAAATCTTATTCACATTTATAACCCCGTGCTTATCGATAAACTCGAGAATAATCAACCTAAGCGGATGGGCAACTGCCCGCATAAGCTCTGCAGAGGACTGCAGCTTCCTATAGTCAAAAGTAACCTTAGCCTTTTCCATGTAGTTTTTCTTAGTTTCTTTGTAACCTTAATTCAAATATGGTTAATAATCCTAATATATCCTAACGAAATATTAAAAAAAAGTCTAATATGTAACTGATGGTATTGCTATTTTAAAGTTATGAATAAGTACATTACTTTTAAGTACTTGTTAATCAACAACTTACAGCGTCAAAAATCTACACTGCTAGGTCCTCGACAAGTTTCGATATTTGTGCCAGTCTATCCTTATCAAGCGAATAGTAAATGAACTTTCCTTGTCGTTCTGTGATCACTACTCCAGCTCTTCTAAGAATCGCTAAATGTTGTGATGCTACGGATTGTTCTAACCTCAACTTGATATAAATATCTGTCACAGTCATCGTATCGCTCTCCTCTAGAAGATCGATAATCCTTTGTCTGAGTTTATGGTTTACTGCACGTAGTACAAGCACTGCCTTCCTTAGATCTGCGTAATCTAACTGGACATCTTTACTACCTTTCTTAAGAGTAACAATTTCGTTTTTCTTATTTCTCATACTAAGATTTTAAATAGTTCACGGAATACAAGGAGGTATTAAACCAAAACTATACCAAACTTGCTCCCGAAGGAGAAATTTTCCGTAACTAGCTGAAAATCAGTAATATTATAACGAGGAGACTGTTAAGAAAGTTCTTCGATTTGCCTAAAAAAGCCCTTTGCGCGGCTTAGTGATATTTGGGGATTTGATATAATTAGGACTATAATAAGCCAAATCATCAAATTTAGCCGCTTGTAGACGCTTAAACGCCGGTTTTATGAGATTAGATGCCGAACAGCGGACTTTAGAGTCTACTAAGGCACTATTACCGAGAAATTCAACACATTTCTCCGCACCATCACCTGATAACACCAATACATCATAACTACTGAACCAACTCTTAAAAGCATCTTCTTCTATTATATATGGTTCGTTTGATAGCACAAGCGTCTTATCTGCCCCATAAGCGGCAAAATACACCTCCATGCGCCTAGCATCTATCATAGGGACATGCAGCACATTACCTGAAGGCCCAGAATAACCAGCTATACTCGCCATCCCCAGAGATTCCAGTGTATTTATAGCAATCAACGGAATCTTCGCTCCAGTACAAATCCCCTTTGCCAGGCTTATGCCCACCCGTAGGCCAGTATAAGAACCAGGCCCTCCGCTCACAGCCACCGCCGCTATATCTTTAATGGTAAGTTTTGCCTCCTCCAAGACCTCCTGCACAAATACAGACGTCAATGAAGTATGACTCATAGACTTTGTCGTTTCTCGCTGCGCTAAGAGCTGACCGTCCCTAGCTACGCAAACAGAGCAAATATTTGTTGCAGTATCTATACAAAGGATAGAAGCCAATGCTATTTAAGTTTGTTGAGGATCTTATTGTACTCCTGCGTGTTTGTAAGAACACTGATCGCTCTATCTACAACAGGATCAGATTTAAGTGACTGATATGCTTTTCCCTTTTGATGAAAATAACGCGTTGCCATTTCCTTCTCGATAAGCTTTGTGATTTCTGGTTTAAACTCCGTCAAATCATCTTCTTTTTGCATCTGTAGTTCTCTTTCTAACGCCGCAATTTCTGACGTCAGATCTATATTCGGATTATTCATATCCATATCGCGCAACTTTTCGATTTCGTCCTCCACTTTTGTGACATATTTAAAGTCAGATCCATTCACAAATGTTACAAAGTCCTGGTAGTCCGTAAACACGATGTTTTCCATAGCAGGTGTATCCAATGCCGTTGACTTCATACGCTCTGTCACGTAATGAAAAATCATACGCTCCTTTCTTAAGCTTGACACCACATCCGGAATATTTTCAACCACCATTTTAATATCAGGCGATATACCACCCCCATCTAAAACAGATCTACCATTCATCGTTTTGAATACCGCTCTTTGATCATCAGGAATGTCCTTTGGCTCCCCATCCGCATACTCCACACTCTGGATACAACGCCCACTCGGTATATAATACTTAGATGTCGTCAACTTTATACGTGAATTAAAACCTACCTCTTTCGTATTCTGCACAAGGCCTTTACCGAACGAACGCTGCCCTATCACTACACCTCTGTCCATATCCTGGATAACACCAGACACGATTTCACTTGCAGAAGCTGAACTCTTATTCGTAAGCACAACCAATGGAAGCTCTAAATCCATAGGGATATTTCTCGTCTTAAAAGAATTGTCACGCTCTTTCACCTTTCCTTTTACAAATACCACTTCCTTATCCTTCTCCACCCATATATTAGACACATTGATTGCCTCTCTTAGCAAACCACCACCATTATTTCTCAGGTCTAATATCAGTCCCTTTAAGTCCCCATCTTTTTGCAATTCTTTAAACGCACCCGCTACATTTTTTCCAGCATCTGGCGTAAATGTCGTTAACGAAATATATCCTATTCCGTCTGACACTTTACCACTGTATGGCACGTTTGTAATATTCACTTCTCCACGCGTTAAAACCACATCCATCGTTCCTGACTGACCCGGTCTTTCTACAGTAAAATTCACTTTCGTTCCTGGCAATCCACGCACAAATGCTGACAACTCTGCTTGCGTCTTCCCCTTCGTCGGCAATCCATCCACTTCTATAATACGATCACCCGCGCGTAATCCCGCTTCCATCGCCGGACTATTTTCATACGGCTCCACCACCGTAATGTAGTCACCTATCTTTTCCACAATCGCACCTATCCCCTCATACTTCCCTTCAGAATCTATACGGTAACCTTGCACCTGAGATTCAGAAATATAATTCGTGTACGGATCCAGAGAACCCACCATCGCATCAATTCCCGTACGCATCAGCTGCGCCGGATCTATATCATCCACATAATTTGCATTGAGCTCCTTAAACACATTCACAAAAATCTCTATGTTTTTAGAAATCTCGTACAATCTGCCATTATCCTTAGAAATCGCTGACATGCCTAGCACACAAACCAGCACAAACACCATATATTTTGAAAATCTTTTCATCGTATTAAATTGAGTCCGCTAAAATAACGTATTTCCCGTGCCTATTCGTTTCCTTAACGCATAATTAATAGTCCTTGTTCTAGGAACTTTAGAAGAATTTGGGCGTGACCATCTTCCATCGCTCCGCTCAGCAAGATCGTCGCTCCCTTCCGTACTCGCCATTCGGCTCGGTCCCGCAAGCGCGTGACTAAGATACTGCAGGCAGCTCACGCAAAGGCTTGACGTTGCGAATAGCTTATGCATAACGATCATTATTAGTCTAATGCGAGGGTATTAGAAGAGACGCTGGACTTTAGACGCTAGACTTTAGACTAGGAGTCAGCAATCTATAGACTACTCGTGTGGTTAATTCCCACGGCTAAAAATAAACCAATCTAATATCTAGCGTCTAGAGTCCAACGTCTACCCTTTCTCCCGACATCTCCATGCTCGCTCCGCGAGCTCTCCCGAAATCCCGATATCCTCTCTAACAATTCTCAAAATCTAACATCTAGCGTCTAAAGTCCAGAGTCTAAAGCCCAGCGTCTCACCTTATTCTTCTTAAAAAATAATTAACACATAAAAACCATTACTTTTCCCAAAACCCACAGTCTAAAAGGTAGTTGAATGCATTTTATTGGTTAGTAAAATCGGGCTGCAATGTTAAAGTTGTGGCCTTTTTTTGTTCAGAGCAGAAGGGACGCTAGACATTAGACTCTAGATGCTAGACAACGTGAAGCCTCATGAAAAACGTTGACAGGATTTGTCTACTGTCTATTAGCCTGTTGATAACTTTTTCTGGTTATAAATTATAAATAAATCTAATATCTAACGTCTAGAGTCCAGCGTCTATACTACGCGTCTAGAGTCCAGCGTCTATCCTTTCTCTCAACATCCCATACTCTCTGCGCGAGCTCTCTCGAAATCTCGATGTCTTTCTTACTCAGCTTGCACCTACAAATACTAACACTAAAATTCTTAAGAAACTATGGTGACCTTTCAGTTTATTAATACATATATAAAGAAAAGTTTCGCAATTTCAAATAACACATTCTTCATATTTCATTACCTTGACATAAGATAGATCATTATGAAAAAAATACTTGCTCCATTTATATTGCTTTTCTTTTACGTTAGTCTGTTTGCTCAGGATGAATTTATTACCACTTGGGATATTACAGATGATTTTAGGCAATTAGTCATAGAAAAACGGGCTGGCTTTGATTACAATTACTCAGTCGACTGGGGTGATGGAACGATTACTAATGGACATACAGGAGATGCTGTACATATATATGCAAGTAATAGTATTTATACTGTTGCGATTAGTGGCGATTATCCTAAAATTAGTATTCCTTCAGCAGGAAAAACACATCTCTTGTCAGTGGAACAATGGGGAAGTCAGAAATGGCAATGTGTTGAGGGTGCATTTAAAGATTGTCATAATGTAATAATTAATGCAGAGGATATTCCTGATTTTTCTGAAATAGAAAGTATGAGTGAAATGTTCTTTAAGGTTAAAACAACTATTGGAACTATTGAAAACTGGGATGTGTCTAATGTGAAGAATATGTACCGGATATTTCAACATGCGTCTTTGTTCAACCAAGATATCGGAAATTGGGATGTTAGCAACGTCACTAATATGAGTAATATGTTTTTTCAGGCTTATAACTTTAATCAAGATATTGGAAATTGGAATGTATCAAATGTAACTGATATGTCGAGAATGTTTAATGGTGATTTATTAAATACTGAAACAAGTAACTTCAATCAGAATATCGGAAATTGGAATGTATCGAATGTTACTGACATGTCATATATGTTTAAATCGGCATCATCCTTTAATCAGGATATTGGAAATTGGAATACGCAAAATGTAACAACCATGTATTATATGTTTAGCGAGGCCGAGTCCTTTAATCAGGATATTGGAAATTGGAATGTAGGGAATGTTACGGATATGTCTGACATGTTTTTCGATGCCAAAGCATTTTCAACAGAAAATTATGACGCACTTTTAAACGGATGGGCTACAAACCATTTAAATGAAGACATTGAATTAAATGTAAGCACCGCATATTGCATTGGAGAAGGAGCAAGACAATATATTGTTGATACCTACAACTGGGACATTAGTGATGATGGATTAAGCGATGATTGTGAACGCCTAATAGTCAAAGGGAATTCCTTTTTAGAAAGTGGCCCCGCTACTTGTGACAACCAATTGCAGCCCCTTTCCTACATTAAATATGCTTTAAACGAACCCAACAATAATACCATCTACATTGCAAATCTAGATGGAGAGTTTGCACTCCCTGCCTACGATGGAGAATACACTATAAAACACATACTCGCTAACCCAGATTTTTTCGAAGTTTCTCCAGATTCTATCGTTGTTGTAGCTCCCCTCATTGATCCTGCAACTGTAATTAATTTCTGCATCACCCCTAAGTTTGATGTTGAAGATGTAAACATCTCAATAATTCCTCTAGACGTAGCAAGACCGGGTTTTGATGTCAGCTACAAACTTATCCTCAGCAATAAAGGAACTGTCATTATGGACGGTGAAGTAGAATTTAACTACCCTTCCAATCTGATGAGCTTTCTCAATGCAGATCCAGAGGAAACACAGGTAGAAAACGATAAGATCATCTGGGAATATAATGATCTGGAAATATCTGAATATAGAACATACTTCCTAGACTTTACTCTCAATTCACCTATGGATGAGCCTCCATTAAACGATGGAGACAAACTAGACATAAAAGCCACGGCATATCCACTAGGATTGGACATAAATAGAAATGATAATTACGCTTGCTTAAGTCAAGTAGTCGTAAACTCCTATGACCCCAATGACAAAACATGCCTTGAAGGATCTACTCTCCTCCCAGAAATGGTCGGAGAATACCTCCACTACCAAATCCGTTTTGAAAACACAGGAACAGCGGATGCAATTAACGTACTCGTAACGGATGTCATTGACAGATCGCGCTTTGATATTTCTACGCTGCAAGTAATCGATGCAAGCCATGACATGCAAGTACGCATAGATGGTAGCGAAGTAGAATTTGTATTTGACAACATCATGCTTCCATTTGATGATGACAATAATGATGGATATCTTGTTTTCAAAATAAAAACTTTACCTACGCTAGTATTGGGAGACCAGATAAGCAACGAAGCAAATATTTTCTTTGACTTTAATTTCCCCATTCTAACAGATCCTGCAATTACCACAGTGGAGATACCAAGTTCTAGCGCAGAAAAAAACAACAATCTACATTTCCAATTATTCCCAAACCCTGCCAGCTCGGACATTACGATAAGCACTAAAGAAACTCTTGCACAAATCACTATTTATGATTTACAGGGAAGAATCCTAGTTAATTCTATAGTTGCACAAGGAAATAAACACACGATTGACCTGAGTCAACTTAACTCCGGAGTTTATATGGTTAAAGTAATTGACTCGGAGGGAGCAGTAGGTGTGAAGAAGTTTGTGCGTAGGTAGGGGAAGGAGACGTTAGATATTAGACCCTAGATGCTAGACTTAAAGTCAGCTCTCTGAAGCTTACATTTGTAAACAAGTCTCAACCCTAG
>ENA-ORXT01002205-ORXT01002205.1-marine-metagenome-genome-assembly--contig:-NODE-2205-length-23910-cov-10.302815_pt1 | contig 23910 bp, 16 predicted proteins | sample MGYA00237868_ERZ511482 | MGnify/ENA metagenome assembly ERZ511482
TTGCTAGTTTTCTTTAAAAAATCACTGAATAATCTATTTATTGAGTTATTTTTTAGAGGAAAATAGCAGAAAAAGAGTATTTCAGATGAGTGTTTTTTAAAGGAGGACAAGTCTAATAGTTAAAGGGTTCTGTATCAATTAAAACATGTCCGATTACAGACATTTTCAAGCATATATGCTCTAAATTTTTATTTTTTTTACCTATTATAGTTACTTCATATACAACAATAGTATTTTTTAAAAAAAATTATAGTCTTAAAGCACGAAGGAAAAAAATAAAAATGTACATTTTATTTTTAAAGACCCTTTTCTTACTAAGGTTTTCAAAAGTAATGGTCCAATTTATTTTCGTTTCTCCACTAACAATGGACTCAAGTCCACACTATGAAATACTATATAAAATAATGTAGAGACTATAAGTAACTAGCTTTGGCTAGTTACTTAGTCTAATTTCGTTATTCCTCTTTACCCTCCTCAAAAACTTATACTTAATACGGGTATATTAGCTTTGCTAGTTGCTTGTATTTTTTTGCGATTCCTTCTTCCTTACCACTTTTTCAGACCAAGTAAACGCTCCCCTAAAGCAGTTAATTGAGCCGTTTCATATTTTGTTTGTTCCCAGTTTCTAGGATCGCCAGGAAAAGCATAACCTTCGGGGGCAATTCTATCTCGCCAAGAATTAATCCGCCATTGTTTTAATGCCTCATTATCTTCTTCGGCAGGCATCATAGAAACATATTGTGCTATGCGCACTTTACCATCAGAATGATTTGGTCGGATGCCGTGTGGTTGCCTTGAATCCCATATAACCAAGTCGCCCGCTTCTAAGCCTACTTTTACAATTTTATCTTCTAATCCCGTAATGTCCGGTCTGAAATTATTTCTGTCTTTTGGTTGTGTTTTTGCCCACTCTTCATAATTTCGAAATAACCACGGAATGCATTGAAAACCGCCCATATTTTCATCCATCTGATCCCCCAATGCCAACACCCCTTGTACATTTTGGGGTTTCGTATCTGGATCATAATCCCAGTGAATAAATCCTTTGTATTGAAATCCTGGACGGATAGGAAAATTAAGATTTGCTCTATCTATCGTCACCCATAATTTATCCGTCCCCCAAATATCCACAAAGGTATAGTAGACCCTTGGCGTTTGTCTATTATTCCACAGCCATTGGTGATTGTACACCTCTACCATTCCTGTCCCTGCTAATTCTTTCATCTTCATTTCTGCTCGTGCAGCCGTATACCAAGTAGCTGGATCATCCGCTTTTTTGTCTTCAAATTCCCATAAAAAATTACCAGCTGCCAACGCTTGTTCTCTTGGCACTGCATTTTTAATAACAATATAACCATTATGTTTCCAGAACGCCCAATCTGCCTCACTTAATACCCGAAGAGGCTTGCCATTGGAACGATCATTTAATTTTACTTTACTGCTTTTGGCGGTAGATGGATTACCCGGAATATCTTTGTGGGCATTATTCGGAATCATGCTTGGCACCATCTTTTGTTTTTGGTCTTTCATTAGCTTGTAAATGATGAATTAGGAGTGTAAAGAGAAATAATTTAACACTTATTTTTTGCTTTAATCAAACAGTAGATAGAATAGATTTTTTTAGAGGGAGTGAATTTAATTTGTTTTTTTGCAAAAAAACAAATTAAATTCACTCCCTCTAAAGAACCTATCTGTTAAATATACTTTTTACCCGCTATTATAAATTGGAAGATAATAGGAAATTATCTCCCAATATCGCTTTCTTGCAAGCAGTAGACTATCTATTGAACAACCTTAATAAGAACAATATAGATATTTTGAAGTAAAAAACACAAAAACTCTATTTAATTCTTATATTTAGGGTTCTACCATTATTAAACTACGCTTGTACCAAGTACAGCCATATTATTAAACACTTGATGAATAAACTATTACAAACAATAACATTAGTCTGTGCCATTCTATGCCTTCCTTTATCGCCTTTAGAAGCACAGTCAAAAGACGATAAAAAGTCCGCAAGTAAAGCTAAAACTTATGCCGATATAGTTACCGATAAAGCACAAAGCCAAGAAGGATTATTTTCCGTTCATAAAGTAGCAGACAAATATTATTTTGAGCTTCCAAATGAGCTATTAGAAAAAGAAATACTGGTGGTCAGTAGAATTTCTGGTTTTGTTAAAAACCTCAATTTTGGCGGGGCTGGCACAAAATCTAGACCCCAGCAAGTCATTCGCTGGCAAAGGAAAGATGACAATATCTTACTACGATCAGTTTCCTATAATAGCGTTGCCAGCCATGAAGAACCTATTTACGAATCGGTCCGAAATAATAATTTTGAACCGATAGTGATGGTCTTTCCAATTGCTGCGCCCAATGCAGATAGTTCAGGGGTATTAATTGAGGTTAATAATTTGTTTACCTCAGATGTTCCTATGATAGGCGCAATGACGGATAGACAGCGGAAAAATTTTAAGATTAAAAAACTAGACAGCAAACGAAGTCTAATTAATAGCATTAAAAGTTTTCCAAAAAATGTAGAAGTCAAACATTATTTAACCTACACAGGTGATGCTTTACCAGACAATCAACTCACGGGTTCTTTATCTGTAGAAATGAATCAGTCTTTTATTGTCTTACCAGAAGATCCTTGGCCTACTCGTTATTATGATGATAGAGTTGGCTACTTTTCTATCTCCCAAACAGATTATAGTTCAGATGCGCAAAAGGCATTAAAGAAGCGATACATTACTCGTTGGAGATTAGACCCTGTGGACATGGAGGCGTATAAACGAGGCGAGTTGGTTGAGCCTAAAAAACCTATCGTTTATTACATCGATCCTGCTACACCAGCACAATGGATACCTTACCTAAAACAAGGAGTAGAAGACTGGCAAAAATCTTTTGAAAAAGCAGGTTTTAAAAATGCCATTATTGCCAAAGACCCGCCTAGCAAAGAAGAAGATCCAGATTGGAGTCCAGAAGATGTTCGCTATTCTGTGATTCGATATATTACTACCGATATACAAAATGCAATGGGTCCACATGTACATGATCCCCGTACAGGAGAAATTTTGGAAAGTGATATTATGTGGTATCATAATGTGATGAACCTGTTGAGAAATTGGTTTTTTGTACAAACAGCAGCCATCAATCCAGAAGCGAGAACCCCTCAACTCAAGAAAGAAGTAATGGGAGAATTAATTCGCTTTGTAGCGGCACATGAAGTGGGGCATACTTTAGGCTTACCACATAATATGGGTTCTAGTCCTGCTTATCCTGTGGACTCTTTACGCTCGCCTACTTTTACGCATCGTATGGGCGGCACCGCTCCTTCTATTATGGATTATGCCCGTTTTAATTACATCGCACAGCCGGAAGATGGCGATGTTTTATTATATCCCGGTATCGGTCCGTATGATAATTGGTCCATTGAGTATGGTTATCGCTTAGTGCCAGATGCCAAAGGTATAGATGCAGAGGAAGCTACTTTAAATAAATGGGTTAAGGAACGAGCAGGCGACCCACTTTATCGCTATGGTAGACAAACTAGAAATCCTAGTGACCCTTCTGCGCAAACAGAAGATTTGGGAGATGATGCGGTCAAAGCTAGTGATTTGGGTATTAAGAACTTAAAACGTATCGTCCCTAATTTGACTAAATGGACTAGTGAGGAAGGAAAAAACTATGCAGAATTAGAAGAATTATATGGACAGATTTTAAGTCAATTAGGTCGTTACATGCGCCATGTAGGCACGAACGTGGGTGGCGTATATGATTATAAAAAAACAGCAGATGAAGAAGGTGCAGTTTTCACACCTGTTTCTAAAGGCAAGCAAAAAGCAGCTATCAATTTCTTAGATAGACAACTTTTTCAAACGCCTACTTGGTTATTGGATAAAGATATTTTAAGTAAAATCGAAAGTTCTGGAACTTTAGAACGAATTCGTAGCATACAAGTATCCACTCTAAATCGTCTATTCCAAGCCGACCGATTAAATCGCTTAATTGAACACCAAGCTTTGAATGGCAATGCAGCTTATGGTATCGGAGATTTAATGTCGGATACCAAGAATAGTATTTTCGCTACGGGTAAAGATGATGCGTTCCGAAGAAATCTACAGCGGGCTTATGTAGACCAACTACTGAAATTAACGAAGCTTGAAGATGCTAAGTACCAAACGGATATTCAAGCCGCTGCTCGCGGGGTATTGAATGATTTGAATAAATCGCTAAAGAAACGAGCAAAAGTGCAGAAGCAGCAATTGACTCGGTATCATTTTGAGGAGTTGAAGGGGCGGATTGAGAAGGGTTTGACGGATTAGTGAGTGTTTATTTGAAACACAAAAATTATTTTTTTTTTTTTTGAAACACAAAAGGCACAACAGTTCACAAAAGGTTTTCACAAAAGTTGTTTTATCTTTAAAATACCTAATTCATATAAAAGAATACAAAAAACTTTTGTGAAAACCCTTTTGTGAACTTTTGTGCCTTTTGTGTTTCAAAAAAATATTTAACGAAAACATTAGTTTTATAGTAAAAAGTGCCGATTGCCAGCGGAATGTGTATATTTATACATACATTCCGCTGGCAATCGGCACTTTTCTCTATAAGTCTAACCTCAATCTAATAAAAATCTTCTTTTAAATTAATTAACGAGATGCCACTCCCCTCCTCTATTTTCAAAATAAACCCCAAGCTCATTTACTAAACTTTTAAATGGTGAGGTTTCAGGCTCATAGTTCAACTCTATTTTTTGAGATAGATCGGGAGAGCATAAATAAGTTTTTCTATTGTACAATCTTGGAAGGAGTTGCTTAGAAGAAATTGCTATTTCTGAATTTAGTTTAAAACTAGGCATTTCATTATTAATAGAGATATTAGATTCCTCTTCTCCCTTCAATAAATCGAACCAATTAATACTATCAATCGAAAGATTAGGTAACATATCCTTGTATTGGCTTAAAATCTTTTTACGAATTTCAATTAATGTCATATCTTCTAGTGAAAAATTAACTAAGCCTTCAATTTCTACAGCTACATGTCTTGACCTGAATCCAGCAAGATAGATTTTTGCTGCTTGGATATTAGGAGCACCCGTCTCAACCATTACTGCTAAGTGTTCATAAAATATTGCTATATCTTCTCTTTTAGCGCAATTAAATTTTCTTGCTATTGCATTTAATGCCCAAGGAATTGTAAACGAGTATAATTCATTACAAAAATAGCTTGCCTTCCGCTTACCTATACTTTCTTCTATTTTAAAATAGGGGGTTCCGCTTAGCCAAGCTTTCTTAGCTTCCAGTCTATTAGCAACCGTGATCCTACTATTTACAATCTTTTCTTTCTGTTTAAAATCTTTCCCTGGTAAGGAATATATTTGTTTTTCTATACCAGATAATACACTTATTAAAGTAGAAAATGATTTATCTGATTCTTGAAATTCGTTAAATAATTTTTCAAATTGAGGCATTATCTCTTTCAACTTGATACTTGATCTAAGTGGAATGCCTGTATTAATATGTTCTTTCCATGTAGTATGATTTCCTGCTTGTTCAAGGATAATAGCATTTCGTTTTTTGAGATACCGGATTAATTCGGTTTCGTTATAACCTTCATTGTTTTTAGCCTGAATATATGCTAACGACTTGCGAAAGAAATCATCAATCCAAGCAGAAGAATCTTCATATTCCCAACTCGTTTTTTTGTCATTCAAAGCCAAAAAAGTATCATCAATTAAATCTAACTTACTTTGTAGTTCGTTAAATTCCATCGCTGAAATAGGAGCTTCTATATCTTCATAGTTTTCCGAAATTAATTCGAGCAATAATTCTAAATCAATTTCATATTTAGATGCCATTTTTGCTAACTCCGTTATCATCAAAATTATTCCACTAAAGGCATTATCATGCTTTGTACTTAACAAATATTCATTTGCTAATTCTCTTTCTTTGTTATTTTTCCAATCATTTCCAGTTTGGTCTATGGCAAATAATACTTTCCCCTCGCTATCAACAAAAGCCCTTCCTGCTCTTCCTACAATATTCCAAAATTTACTTATAGAGACTCTTTTACTACTTCCAGGCGCACCTAGCCAAACATCACCAATTATTACTGATGAAACTCCTAAATTGACCCCTTGAGCAAGGGTTGTAGTCGCTATAATTATCTTTGGATTAGATTCTCTCATCAAGCATTCTAAAGTAAGTTTTACATTTTTAGGTAGTTTACTTTGATGGCACAAAATTCCATGTTGAGCAAATTTCAACAATTCACAATCTTCACCAAGTGACTGTTTTGTCGCTAATTCAAATGCTTTCCATACTTTCTTATTTTTCCATTCATGCACTTCCATCTCTTCTCCCATTGCAATTATACATTCCTTTGCTTGATTATTAATTAGTCCTGCCTTATAGTGAAAAATCAAGACAGCTCCATTTTTAGATAATTTTACTGCGGTGGCTGCAATAGCTTCTCTTTTAGATAAGGGAAAAATAACTTCCCCAGTTTCATTTTTTAAAGGCGTAATAAATCTATTATTCCATGTTTCGGGTTTTTCATCAAGCCAATTAATATTAACATTTCTACCCTTATATTCTAAAATCCCCAATCTTCTGGTACTTGGCTTCCAGCCATTTGCATAAACATTCTCCTTTCTTTGAGCTAACCATTCTGCTATATCTGTTGCATTAGGCAAAACCGCTGATAATACGATAAATTTCCCTTCATTTTCTTCGATATGATGGCGCAATTCTTCATAAAACATTTCATTCCTGATTAATCGATTCTCGTTCCCTATCAAATGTCCCTCATCAATCACTACAAGTTTTATTTTCTTTGCAATAGTTTCATCAGCTCTAATCAGAGCTTTTGTTTTTTCAGGAGTTGCTATTAAAATTCTTGAGTTTTCTATTTGTAACTTATCTATTTTACTAAACTGGCTACCCCCATAGAGATGAGATACTCCATATCCTAATTTTTCAAATGTAGTGTCTAATGTTTGCTCTACCTCGAAAGCAAGCGACCTAAATGGGGCAATATAAATTACTAAAGAATCATCGTTTTCCATTAGAGCTTGAAAAATGGCAATTTCAGCAATTCTTGTTTTACCTCCACTTGTCGGTAAACAAACGACTAAACCCTCTGAATTTAGAGCTTTACCAATTGCTTCTCTTTGGGAGATAAATAATTCAACAATTGGCACAGGAGTACGCAAGGATAGCGTTTTAATGAATTTAGAAACTTCGTTAGATTGTGCTACTGGAAATAAAGGAGGTAGTATCTTCCAAACTGCAGATTTATTTAAACCAAATACTATAATTCTAAATAAACGAATACACCACCACATTGACGGCTCTTCATCTACCTTTAATAAATCTAATAAATCTGTAAGAATTTCCTTACAACGATTTAAAGCCTCTTCATTACCTGAATAGAAATAATCCATTAGGTTTGCTAATGACTTTGCTAAAAGAAAATTATATATTTTAGTATCTATCTCATTCGTTGGAGTTTCTTGATGGTTTATTACTTCTGGAGAGAAAACTGGATTTAACAAAACATTATTTATAGCTATAACTAATTCTCCAAACTCTTTTTTTAAAAAGAGTCTAAGTAAATCTCCTGCAATAGTATCATACTTTACTTCATCTAGAATTACGAAGGCTTTAGAATATTCAAAGGCAGCATAATAAGCTAAGGAACAAGTGAGCAGATAATACTTACTAATTACACTTCTATTCTCCTTTGGTTTATGATTGTATTCTAAAATACTTGCGCCCATTTTTAAAGGATGCAAAGCACGCTTTAAATTATCCTGTTCTGCTAAATAACAACCGACTGTGAGATAGGAGAATGCAGTATGATTGTTCTTTTCAGAAAGATTTGCTACATATCTAGGAAAATTCCCTTCTGGTTCATCTACATTAAATAAGATGTAACGGGATTTAGCTTGAGCAATAAAATTTTGAACGGAAGAATTACTATTAAGAAATTCTAAGATTTCGTTTGCTTCTTCTATTTTCATTTATATTGGGATTATTGTTTTTAAAGTAGTTAATACATCTTTGATTTTTGCTTCTAAAAGCTCTCCTGAATATTCAAGGGGAAATTTATGAAGAGGACATTTATCTATTTTCTCTAAGTTCTCAAGTGCTTTGACAAAGCATGCTTGAATAAATTCATCTGGTTTATCTATAGCTAGGGAAAGGAACGTTAAATTGGGATTGCTTGTGTTTCCATTGTTGGCAACATGATTATGCGTATTATGATTACTCATAACAAAACCAACATTTACAATGTCTGTTTTTCCACTATGAAGATTAGCTTGTAAATCTGCAACCTCTTTTGCTAAGTACTTTTCTCCTTTATCTCTTAGTCTGTCAACAATAAATCCTAATGATAAAGGAAGTACCGTATTCCCTCCCATAACAGTCGTGATTTTTTCAACAACGCTTTTATTGGGTGTTTTTTGGAATTTACTTTCACCAACAATAATTTTCTCCTGAATATTTGCCTTTTTGAAAAGCAGAACATCATCACCTTTCATCGACTGTTCTATATTAGGATTATAGTGTAGTTTATATATCAAAAGAGATAAACCCGAAGAACGCATTAAGTATTCAGCCAATATAATTTCTGCACCATTTCCTTTCTGAGTTTTGTCCGCAGTAGGCAATAGGGATTGTTTTTCAAAATAGGGTTTAAATCCATATTTTGATAAGATTCTTCTCTTAGCTTGTAATTCTCTTATTTTACTATCGTTAACATGGTGGAGTACTATCCAATTAGCTATTTCTTCAATTGCATCTTGTCTTTTTGCGGAATCGAAATCTAACTTTCTATGCCTTAATTTAGGAGTAGCAGGAGTATCATCAGAAGAAAGCCAACTACTAAATACGCCATCTGACTCAGGATGTTTTCCAATCAGTTTTTCTTGGTTGTTAATTGTCATATTCAAGGATTATAAAAAATAATATCGCCTGTTAGTTTTATATTTTATTTACGCCATTACCTGCTCCAATCGCTCCTTCCACGTCCTCCAATCCCCCATCTCCTTCGTCTGCAACTCAAAAAAAGAGTTGCTATGGTTGTGATGAATCAAATGACAAAGCTCATGTACTATTACATATTCAATGCAGCCCTTTGGTGCTTTCATCAATTCCACATTCAAAATAATTTTGCCCTTCGGCGTACAACTTCCCCAACGCTTTTCCATCCATTTTATAATAAATTCGGAAGGTTCAACACCATGTTTTTTGAATCGTATTAGCCAATTTTGGGCAATCTCTCGAAACTTAATTTCTGCTCTTTTTTTATACCAGTCTTGTACTAACTTTTTCGCTTTGGATTTATCTTTAGTGTAAACCTCCAAATAGCCTCTTTTCAACTTCACCGTTTCTTCAAGGGAATCATAAATCTTCAAACGATACTGCTTCCCTAAATACAAATGAGTTTCCCCACTTAAGTATTTCCGTGGAGGGGTCAAAGGCTCAAATGATAAAAAATAACTCTGCTGTTTTAATATCCACGGTGCACGTTTGCGAACCTTCTCCTGTATTTTTTCAAGCGTAGCATCTAATGGTGCTTTTACCTTTACCTGCCTATCTGGATAAACTGAGATGCCTAAAGATTTTCGTTGTTGGTATTGTAAATCAAAGACAATTTCCTTTGAACCGAACTGTATTTTCTGTTTACTCATAGTTTCACTTATACCTTAATTTTGCTACTTCAATACTCTTAGTTAGTAAATCATCAATATCACCAAATGATAATTTTAAGTCATATTTATCTCGAATATTATCCATTAAAAAATCGCCAATAGCTATTTCTAATTTCCCAATAAGATTAGATTTATTTTGCCAATCGACTCTAGGTTTTCCATTGTCTAAAACGATTTCCTGAACTAAATCATCCATGCCTAAACCAGCATCAGCTGCAATAGAACGAGCAATAGATTCCTCTTCAAATTTTCCTTTAATAGATTCATAAGAAATTCCGTAAAAGGCTTGTGCAATTTGACGATGCTTTAATTTATCTGGAATATCACTCCCCGTTCTGTTTCTAACAGAATCTTCAATAGTTTTGGCTTTAGCTAAATATTCTGCTTCTGTAATTCGTCTTTCTTCATAGGCTCGAATAGTCTCTCTCAACATCTCTGAAAACCTTTTGTAAAAAGCAGGGTCTTCTTCCATTTTCTCATTAATGTGTTTAGCGGTACGGTGAGCAATCGTATCCGCCTTAGCAGCAATGCCAACTATTTTCTCTACCTCTTGATCAAATTTTTCCTTATCAAAAATATTAACCAATTCTGTTATCGGATTGACTTCATGTGAAGTGACGTGTTTATCAATCAGTTTTTGAATTTGATGCTCGTATGATTTAAAATCAATAATATCCGCAAAACGTTGTCTTACCGAATTCCTTAATTTGGAGAAAAAACCAAGGTCATGTTTATAGCGATTGATTTCTTTTTCTGGCGTTTTGATATTCCATTCCGCACTTGATAAAGCAAGCTTTAACAAACGAGCGAATTTGCTCAGTTTATCATAAAACGCTACCCGTTTTGCTTCGTCTCTGAGTAGTTCTTCATAAGCAGGTTCATCCTTTTTATTAGATACCGTTTTGAAAATATCCCAAAGCTCAGAATGTGCTTGTGGCATTTTTTTGATTTCTTCTAAGATATTTACCATAGTAAATTCTAAATCCTCCGCATCAAAATCTTGAAAGTCTGCATAAGTTTCTAAAGCCTCATCCAACTCCTTGAGAACACCGAAATAGTCAATAATAATTCCATAGTCTTTACCTGGGTGAATTCGATTAACTCTTGCAATCGCTTGTAATAATGTATGTTCTCTAAGACTTCTGGTGATGTATAAAAAAGTATTTCTAGGAGCATCAAATCCAGTTAGCAACTTATCTACCACAATGATAATCTCAGGTTCATCAGCGTACCTAAATCGGTTGATTAAATACTTTTCATATTTTTTGGTACTGCCTCCAAATTCATCCATTCTACTTTTCCAAAAACGTTTCACTTCATCGTTTGTCTCCTCATATGCACTATCTTCTCCTTCTCTCATATCTGGTGGAGAAATCAACACTTCGGAAGAAACTTTCCCTATTTCGTCCAAGTATTTTTTGTATTTAATTGCTGCTAATTTACTTTGGCTAACTAATTGACCTTTCCAATCCGTTCCTTCTTTGGCAGCTGGATAATGTTGGCTAATATCCCAAGCAATCGCTTCAATTTTCTGGTCAGCAATATTTAATTGGTCGGCACGGCTAAATTTCTTTTTCAAGTCTGCTCTTTGATAAGGGGTTAAAGGTTCAGAAACTTTTGTAAAATAAGCATCAATAGGTCGTTCATTGACTGCCTGGGAGGCGTGTCTGCCCTCGTAAAGTAATGGCACAATAGCTTTATCCTCTACTGCTTGACGTATCGTATAAGAGGGTTGAATAATGCCTCCAAACTTATTGGCGGTATTCTTCTCCTTCTTTCGTAAGGGTGTTCCAGTAAATGCAATAAAACAACCATTAGGAAAAGACTTCTCCATGTTCATGCTAAAGATACCATGTTGGGAACGGTGTCCTTCATCTATCAGCACAAAAATATTTGGGGACTCAAAAGGTTTCTTAACTTGTTTGGCAGCCGTTTCAAATTTATTGATAATGGTAGTGATAACTGCATCACTTTTGCTATTGAGCAAGTCGACTAAATGTTTGCCAGTATTCGCTTGTAGTACCGGCAACTGACATTTTTTGAAGGTATGATAAATCTGATCATCCAAATCAACTCTATCCGTAACAATGATAATCTTTGGATTTTTAATCGTCTTATCGAGTGCAATCGCTTGTGCCAGCATTACCATAGTAAGCGACTTACCACTACCTTGCGTGTGCCAAATTACCCCACCTCTTCGCTTTCCGTTTTCCAATACTCGGACTCGCTCTATGGATTTCTTAATCGCAAAATACTGTTGGTAACGGGCGACCTTTTTAATACCAGCATCATAGACAATAAAATTATAGACTAAGTCCAATAATCGTTTAGGTTGACAAATGCTATAGAGGTATTTATCTTGTTCCGTCACTACTTGTTCAAGTACTGCTGCTTGCTCAAAATTTCGTTTTACATAATTGTATCGTTCTGCAAATAATTTTTCTTTTTGTTTATCTGCTAATGGACGATTCTTAGCTACTGATATGGCTTGCTCATAGATTAATGCTTCCTTATCTAGTTCAAATTGCTCTCTCCAATGCGACCAAAATTTTTCGACCGTTGCAGTAGTAGCATATGAAGCGACATTGGTGGCTATGCTCATTAAGATTTGGGCATAAGCATATAAGCGTCGAATTCCATCCTCTTTTTGATTTCGTAAATGTTGAGAAATTGCTTGTTGCAATGGCTCTTTCATATCTGGACGCTTGCATTCAATCACCACCAAAGGAATCCCATTCACAAACAAAACGATGTCTGGGATATAATGCTCATGACTGGCTGCTCTTTGTACATTGAATTCCTCTGTTACATGAAATACATTCTTATCCCATTCTTTCCAATTGATATATTGAAGGGTATAGCTTTTTTTATCACCATCTATGGTTTGTTCTAAGGCTTTACCCATTGTTAGCAAATTGTACATGCTTTCATTGGCAGCAATTAAACCTTCTTGTAATGGCACGTCTTTTATAGCCTTGATTCCTGATTGGATATTGCTTTCGCTATATGGATATTTTTTTCCTTTGTATTGAATTGTATTGATTGCTTGTAACTGCGTTTTCACTATATCTTCCAATATTACATTGGAGGATTTGTTACCTCGTAAATCTTGGGCTTCTTTAGGGGATAGGTAGGTGTAGCCCATGTTTTGTAAAAAATGTAGGGCTGGGATCTGGGAGATGTGGTCTTCTTTGAAACTGGGTGTGGTCATTTTTCTTCTTTTTTATAGCCCAAAAATTTTTTAATCAAATTTTCATAAAATAATCCAATTCTTTCTTTAAAAAATATCATTGCTGAAAATCCGCCAAAACCAAGTAAATTCATTAATGGTAAAACAGGTTTAATGAGATTTTGAAATGGAAGATGTGAAAAATATAAATAAATAATGCCCCCGTAGATACCAATTATACTCATCGCATGTAAGATTTGTCCAATTATTCTGGTTCTTGTATTAAATTTTATTTCAAATTCTTTTAGTAAAGAATAGTGACTTGCATCTGATTTATCGCCTTCTAAAACAATTGAATCAAATGATTTTATACTAACTACATTTAATAACTCTGACTTATATAATGGGAAACCTAATGTTGCAAGTTGTGAATAGAGGTGCTTTTTTTCAGACCAAGTAATAAGTTCTTTACCTATTAATTCTTGAATTACAAATACAATTTGAAAAGCATTGTCGCTACTTTTAAAATTACCACTCATGATATTTTTAAAAGTAGTAGTAACTTGTCTTTTTTCATTATCTGTATTCTTCCTAATTTCTAGAATGTTCTTAATCCAATCAGAATTTTGGTTAAATTTCAAGGCTCCAACGATAAGCACAAACAATAGTAAATTGTCATTAGTAAACGGGGAGAATTCATTAGGTTGTCGGACTGAAATTTTTTCATACCATGTTACAAATTTATTCTTATCATTATCTCTTATCGAATTAATAACATTCCTGTAAACTTTATCGACCTCGGCAGTAGCTTCAAAATCACTCTTTGGAGGATTTGAAAAAATCAAACTAAAGAATAATTCAAATTTAGAATTATTCCTTAGTTCCGAGAGATAACTATTCCTTTCAACTATAGAAACCATTTCTTCCGTTTAAGATTAAAATTAATTACTTCTGATTTCCACCCAGATATCTGTCTCAGTTTTCCTAATAATTTAGAAATTAGTCCAGAATATAACATGGTTGCAGGTTTCTGATTCGGCATAAAGCCTCTCCATGAAAGGTAAGTGAACTTAAATATCTGTTGAGTTATGTAGTGAAGGTCATGGAATAAATACGGCTCAATATCATCCTCGACACCATAAGAAGTAGGTTTAAGAATTCTAATTAAGATGGGATTGCTTGCACCATGCTTACCTGTTTTCATTTCTTTTATTCCAAGCATTTGAACTAAACAGGTTGAATCATCAATTACTATATTCGTGCCTCGAAAAGGGACATATTCCCCTATAGTCTTATTCCATTTCTTAACTCCTCTTTGATTTTTGTCATACATAATGTAGGGATGACGCTCGCTTATGGTGACAAATGCAAATTGAATCTTATAATTAGTAAACTCCTTTACTAATTCTTTAACAACCTCAAATTCAATATTTTTTATAGGCTTAAAAATGTGAAAAACAAATCTAACAGTTTGGTTTTCTTGCCACGCATATTCTTTTGAAAGTGTCTTAATTGAATCCCTGAGACTATCAAGTAACTCTTGAAAATAATCTTCATATGGAACATCCTTTATATCTCCTGACATCATATACTGCCCATCAGCAGAGAAAAAAGTACTTATCCCAACAATCCTTTCCTGCTTATTACCTTGGTAAGCATTGTTTCTAAAAATAGAATTTCCTATCCCAATGATTATTTCTTTATCAACTGAATCTTTTGTTTGTATTGTCCAAGGAATACCGCCAAGTTTAGCATACATTTGTAATGCGATTGCATTTAATTTATACTCATCAAATCTATTTATATTTTCGGTATTTATTATTTGAATAGGAATTTGAAGATTTAGAAAATGTGCCTTGGATTGATAGTATAAACTTCTTGATACAACTCTCTCATTCTTAAAAGATACAGGTATTTCAATAATGACAATATCTGGCGTGTATTTTAATTTACGAGTTATTTGTTCTATTTCAGAAATTTCATAAGACGATACTTCTTGAACATCTAAATTGATATGGTGAAGTTCATATTTTGATTTTAACCCTTTAGTAAAATACTTCGATTGAGGCATACCATCAATTAATCCTTTCAGAAATTCGGTTGCTCTACCACGAGTATTTTGATGACAAATAACTAAAATGCTTGGCTCTTTTGGAGTAAATTGTCCAGCATCATAAGGACCAAAATTTCTCAGTCCATAATCTGAGCCACTATTTGTTCTAAGACGAGAAGGGTCAAAAACGAACAAGGGAGGTTCGAGTTTATAAGATTTGTATTTTAAATTCTTAGTAGTATCTAAGGTAAAACTGAAACCATCTTTATTTTGGTAAGAGATAGCAGTCCCTCCTTTATCATAGAATAGAATCCTACAAGCTGCCTTAATACTTGAAACAATATTTCTTGGATTTATTGAAGATTGTTTATCAAATAAAGGAGGTCTTGAGCCTACTGTTTGAATTATAATATCATTTTCTAAAAGTTCATACTCTTTATATTTTTCAGCAGCTTCGATTGAAATATATATAGAGCCATTTTCTTTAATTCCCTGAGAATTAGTATCGGAAATACGAATTACTCTAACCCCTTTACCTTTATATTGGTAACTTTTAAAGGCAAATCCTTTTTTATATGTAATTATTTCACCAAATTTTTTAATTCCCCACTCTCTTCTAAATTCTTTCAACCGAACCGTCCCCGTCAATACACGTTGTATTAATCCTTCTTTCCGCAAGTTTAAATTGTGAATTATCAATTGGAATTTTTCTATTGCTTGGTCCCAAGTAGAGAGGATGTTAACGATTGATTGTTGCTCTTTTAAGGAGGGAATAAGAATTAATGATTTCCCAAACTCCTTCTGCCCCAAAGTCTTATTCCTCCCTGCCCCACCAGGAGAAGCCAAGCCCAACAAATGCTTCCCACGAGGCGTTTTAAAAAAATAAAGCAAATAATCCAAATTCAAAATGCCAGCTTTCGGTTGGTACATCGGAAAGCGATGAGACGCAATCATCCCCACTTCTTTTTCCGTGGTTTTAGCGACAGCTTGTTCCCAAGCAAAAACAATATTTACAATAAAGCAATCCGGTTCAATCCAAAAAACTCGTTTTTTCCCTAAACTCTTTCCAGTTACTTTTTCTTTGCGAAAGATACCTTTTCCATGAGAACGAATGCCGATCTGTTGATATTCTTTATCTTCTTCCACCTCCACTCGCTTGGTTATTCTATCCGTGATTTCGTCAATAGATAGTAGTTGCCAGTCTTCAGGAATCCATCCCAACTTTGTTTTTTTATACCCTTTTCGATTTTCATTCATCATTATCCTTTCCTTTTTGCAGTTTTTTGATAGCTTTATCCAATTCATCAGGTGAAGCGGCATCCAGTGTTTTTTTGTATTTATCGTATTCCTTTAAAGCATGTTCTTTGGCAGCATTGGCTGAAATACGCCCCTTATGCCCCAAAATCTCCATATCGTTAAGAGTTAGAAATCCATGCAGCTTAGTTGTCCAATCTTTCATGTACATCCCCTTACGGTTTCGAGCCTGCAAGGCTCCAAATTCCAAATATTGGGAAACGATGAGATTGAGTTCTTCCAGTTCCTCCTGATTAAGGTAGTTTTTAGCAATGGTTACATCTTGGCGTTTAATTACATTAGAAGGAAAATTGCTTAATCCCATATTGGGTAGCTTTGCATCGGCTCGTTTGTGAATAATTTCTGCAGCTGTTTGCCCTGTTATCGCCCAATGGAATTTATTTTGAACGCTTGCAAAAAAATCCTGAGACATCTTGTTATCGGCATCATAATCTACACTGGTCGCATAAATATCACATACTTTTCGGTAAAACACTTTTTCAGAAGAGCGTATGTCCCTAATACGTTGTAACAATTCATCGAAATAGTCATTTCGAGCTTGCTTTAAGCGTTCATCATCCAAAACAAAACCTTTGACTAAATATTCCTTTAATCGCTGAGTTGCCCAGATGCGAAATTTTGTAGCAATGTGCGATTTCACCCGATAACCAACTGCTATGATGACATCAAGATTATAATGGGTAATTGTTCGTTTCACTTTGCGTTTTCCTTCTTTTCGAACTGTCAAGTAATCCTTGACAGTTGCCGCTTCCTGTAATTCCCCTTCTTCAAAAATGTTTTTTAAATGTAGGCTAATGTTTTGTTTCGTTGTCTGAAATAGTTCAGCCAGTTGTTGCTGGGTTAACCATAGAGATTCTTCCTGCAAACGAACATCCACTTTGGTTTGTCCAACTTCCGACTGATAAATAATTATTTCGCCTTTAGTTTCCATAGATATTTAGTTTAAACCTAAGTCTTTTAAATAAACTGCCATCTGTTGCTGCACTTCCGACAATTCTTTTTCTAAATTAACAATTCGTTCCTGTACTGCTTTTATATCTATCTCTTCTTCTTCTTCAAAAGTGTCCACATAGCGAGGAATATTAAGATTAAATTCGTTTTCTTGAATTTCCTTAAAAGTGGCGACATAAGAGAATTTATCTGCTACTACACCTGCTTTTAATTTCCCTCGAATAAACTGTTCATGAGTTTCGATAATCTTTGTTAAATGCTGCTCTTTAAGCACATTCTGATTTTTTTCTTGCGTAAATTCTTTGCTCGCATCAATAAAGAGTACATTCGTATTCTCTCCTTTTCCTCTATTAAAAATCAAAATAGCAGCAGGGATACTTGTCCCAAAAAATAGATTTGCAGGTAATCCAATAACCGTTTGAAGTATATTTTCTTCGATAGTTTTTTGTCTAATTTTACCTTCAGAACTTCCTCTAAAAAGAACACCATGAGGAACTACAACGCCCACTTTACCTTTGCCTTCATAAGCCGTTTCTATCATGTGAGAAATAAAAGCCCAATCTCCTTTGCTCTTTGGCGGAACCCCTCTCCAAAATCTATCATAGGAATCAGATTCAGGATCAAAGTCCGTTCCTTTTGCCGCTTCATCATCATTTACTTTTCCCCACTTATCCAAACTAAAAGGAGGATTGGCTACTACCGTATCAAATTTCATTAATGCATCCCCTTCCTTAAGTTTTGGATTCCGAATCGTATCCCCCCAACGTATGGTCGCATTGTCCATTCCATGCAAGAACATATTCATAACTGCTAATGCCCAAGTACTTCCATTCGCTTCTTGTCCGTAAAGGGAAAAATTATCTGTACCCACTTCTTTTCCTGCCTTAATCAGTAAAGAGCCTGAGCCACAAGTAGGGTCACATATTCTCGCACCCGGTTCGGATTTAGTCAATTTGGCAACAAGGGTAGAAACTTCTTTAGGCGTATAGAATTCTCCTGCTTTTTTACCAGCATCAGAAGCAAAATGCCCTATCAGAAACTCATAAGCATCACCAATCACGTCTTGTCCTTCCAACATCTTCGGACGTAAATCCAATTTCTTATCACTAAAATCAATCAAGAGGTTTTTCAAGCGAGTATTCTTGTCTTTTACATCTCCTAAATTGCTAGTATTAAAATCAATATTTCGGAACACACCAGAACCATCTTCACCAGATAATTTTCCTGGATTCTCTTCTTCCAAGGCTTCCAAGCCCTGATTAATTAATTCCCCAATATTGGCTTCATTTCTACTTTCATATAAATAGTCAAATCTTGAATGGGGAGGCACGACGAATCTTTCTCTACGCATAGCCCATTCTGCTCGATCTTTATCACCTTTATATTTTTCCAGATATACTTCGATTTTATCATTCCATACATCACTTACATATTTGATAAAAAGCATAGTCAGTACATAGTCCTTGTATTGCGCTGGATCAATGACTCCTCGGAATGTATCACACGCTCGCCATACAACTTTAAAAATATCTTCTTTTGTTGTTTTGCTCATTTTTAAATTGTTTTTACATTGACGAAATCTTGCATAGTAAAGTCTTTCACAGAGATTTGAATATCTCCGTCAGGATTATATTTCCAAGTAAAAGAAATTTGAGAAACCCAACCTGAAACTACTTTGTATGTTAGGTTTAAGCGTTGACCATATTTTTGATGTGTAATATTCAATGGTGTATCCCATGTTATACGTTGAAACGTGCATTTTCTTTCGGGCAAATCCTCATAACTTGACCATTGAATTTCAATTTTATTCCCAAAAAGGTATTCATTATTATCAACTTCTTTCATAGACAAAGTCCAAGGAACTTGATTTTCATCTATAATTTTTTTTACAAAATTATTCTCCCTAATTTTTTGTGTAATTTTTTCTTGGATAACCTCTCTCGCTTGGTCTAAGACTGCTTGTTCCATTTTCTATTATTATTGGTTTGTAATTTTTAAAAACAAATTCTGATAAAATAATTCTTTTTGTTCAAGTAGATCTAAAGTAGTCTTTCGCTCTAAATCCCAAAGAGCTTGAAGTTTTAAAACCTCTTGTTGTTGCTTTAATGGAGGTATCTCCACTTTTACTTTCGACAATGATTTTTTTGACAAGGAAAGAATATGCGTTCCCTTTGAAAGACTTGAAAAGAGGGCCTGCATCTTTGATGTATTAAAATACCATTGTAAGTATTCAGGTATTATGCTCGGCTCTCTCAAGCGAATCACAAAGAAAGTCGAAGAGGCTACCGATTGACCAATTTCCTTTCGATAATAACACACTCGATTATTTCCGCCTTTTGCAATTATTAATAAATCCTCGTCCTGAAGCAGGTGTCTTGCCAACCTATCATCCATCTGAATTTCAGGACGGAGAATAGCTTCTTCTCGGAATTTTCCATACTCATTAAAGTATTTCGCTTGTAAGTAATAAGTATCTCCAGAAGGGCTGCCTTTTTCATAAATTCCTGTAGTTATATTTGCTATATCCTTTAACGTGGTATTCATTCGTACTGTTTTTACACTTATATTATTATGCTTTTTATTTTTTTATTCTATGTAATAGAACTACAAAAATAAATAATTGTACAATGAAATACAAATAAAATTCTCTGTAATAACTCTACAAAATCAATAAAAAATCATAACTATTTGATAATCAATAATATAAATTCTTTAAAAGATTCATATTGTTGATTGTACAAAAACAAAATTGGAGAAAAAAATCCTGTTAGTGATCAAAATCAGGTAAGAAAGGATGATGTGACAAGAAAAAAACAAGTTATGCTCTACTATAATTTTTATCAAAGGAATGGGAATACATTCCTGTAATATTAAGCATATCAGAAAATTAAAAAGATCGATAACTTAACAGCTATCAGGTTTTAATTACTTCTCTTCTGAAGAAAGAAAGAAAGAAAGAAAGAACCTTCGTCTGTCATGGCTAAATAACCAGCGAAACTACCTACGGATATATGCTTTTAGTAAGCATCAAATGATTCTTATTTGTTTTAATCAACTTTCTATTAAAAAAAACAAAGCATAAAAAACTAATAATCAATACTTTAAAATAATCTCTTTGTTTTTTTCCTTTGTTAATATATTTAATTTATAATTAATTAAACAAAGCTTATTCCCCTTTAATCCACTTCGATTTGAACTTAGAGCCTACATTTTTAATTCTTCCCATTTTGGACATCTCACTCATTATACTATGAATCTTGCTTTTTTTCTGTTTACTACTCATATACTCTGGCAATTTATCCAATAAAAGGTCATCTATTTCTTTTCTAGTAGCACTCCCATATTTAACTATTACCACGTGCTACTTACACATAATGGTATATAAATGCGTACCTTAACCTATGCTCTTTTACTACTCTTTACCGATTTAATAAAGCTTAACTTTAAAAACTAAACTCATTAAAAATGAAAAATTTAATTTTTATGTTGCTTTTGGGGCTTCTCATTACAGCCTGCTCACAAGGAGAAGCGGATAGTTCTTCTGAGGCTGTCCTAGATGAGATAAAATCTTGTGCAAAAGAGAAAGGGGTTTCAGAAGAACAATTTGGGATAAATGTACTAGAAGATAGAGTACCCAGTAAGATAGAAATAGTCGCAGTAAAAATGTATATTGATAAAATTGCAGAAGACAATTTAAAGAATCCTTACATCGGTAAGAAAGAGTCAGAGAAAATAATGGAAGAATTACAACAGGCTAGTGACTCGGGAGATGAGAAGAAATATAAGGAGTTACTTAAAAAGTATAACATAAAATTTGAAGAAAATCCTACTTTAGTTAACGAATAATGACTTTTCAAAATAATTACTTCTTCTAATAAAAAAGCCCGATAACTTAATAGCTATCAGGCTTTTTTATTGACTACTCCTTCCACTCCACTAGAGAATGAAAGAATTAAGGTATTTAAAATTAAACTCCAGCCATCGTCTTAATATCAAACGTAGCCAAGTCCACGAAACGTTGCAATCTTTCATTCACACTGCCCTCATCCACCTCTTTCAATCGTTCGTTACTAAATTTCTCTACACAGAAAGAAGCCATTGCAGAACCGTAGATAATCGCTCTTTTCATATTTTCAAAAGAAATATCGTCCGTCATGGCTAAATAGCCAGCGAAGCCACCTGCGAAGGTATCCCCTGCCCCAGTTGGATCAAAAACTTCTGCCAAAGGTAAGGCAGGTGCAGAGAAAATTTTATCTGTATGGAACAATAAAGCACCATGCTCTCCTTTTTTAATCACTAAATATTTAGGCCCCATTTTCATAATCTTTGCTGCGGCATTCACTAAAGAATACTCCCCAGACAATTGTCTAGCCTCTTCGTCATTTATCGTTAATACATCTATTTTAGCAATTACTTTTTTCAAGCTATCCATCGCAATGTCCATCCAGAAGTTCATTGTATCTAAAATAATCAACTTAGGTCGAGTATGCATTTGGTCAATTACGCGCATTTGTACCTCTGGCTGCAAATTACCTAGCATTACATATTTTGCATTCTTGTAGCTCTCTGGTAATACAGGATCAAAATCTGCTAAGACATTCAAATCCGTTACCAGCGTATCCCGAGAATTCATGTTATTATGGTACTTACCAGACCAAAAGAAAGATTTTTTATCTTTGATAATTTGTAGCCCTTCTTGGTCAATACCTCTGCCAGCCATAAAATCTAATTCCGATTGCGGAAAATCTCCGCCAATAATGGATACCAGTTGTACATCATTCGTAAAATGGGAAGCAGCTATACTTGCATATAAGGCTGCGCCGCCCACTACGCGCTCCGCTTTGCCAAAAGGAGTCTCTATAGAATCAAATGCGACGGTACCTACAATTACTAAACTCATTAATTATATATTTATATTTTTCAAATAGGGTGTGAAACAATTTAAGGAACTTATCAGTTTATACTAACTGCTACTGCAAAAGTTATTAATTTTAGTTATTAATTTAGGCTTTAGAAAATATTTTTAAAAAAATATTTATAAATGATTGCATTATTTTAACTAAAAATATATCTTTGCATCCGCTTCTAAAAAGTAAAGATAATATCTTTTACTTTATTAGAAACAAGCCTCCTTAGCTCAGCTGGTTAGAGCGGTTGACTGTTAATCAATAGGTCCAAGGTTCGAGTCCTTGAGGAGGCGCAAAATAAAGTCTGATAACTGTACAGTTATCGGGCTTTTTTGTTTTGGTTAATTAAGGACTAAACAACATCTTTTCTGTCTCTCTCCTTTTAAATAATTCCGTACATCCTAATAATAGACTTGTCCTCCTTTAAGAAACACCTATCTTAAATGCGCTGTTTCTGCTATTTTCCTCTAAAAAATAACTCGATAAAAGGATTATTCGACAAGTTTATCCAGTCGGTTGATATATGGAACCTTATTACACGGTCGCTTCCCGCGACCCTGTAATTTATCTGACTGGAAATCAGCAGTTTAAATTACAGGGTCGCGGGAAGCGACCGTGTAATAAGATTCCATATATCAGCCGACTAGATAAACTTGTCAAATTTTTTAACCAAATCAATAGCCTTATTTAATAGTACCTTACTTTTTTATGACGTAAAAAAAAGTCAATTGCATCAAAAATACAGGCTTAAAACCTAAAATGTTGTTAAAAATAGACGACAAGGGTGTTTTTTTAGACAAGTAGTGTTGAAATGAATACCCGATTAATCTATTGTCTTATGGTTGTATTGTCTTATTGTTCTCATACTAGACGCTGGTAACCAGCAATACAACAATAAGACAATACAACAATAAAACCATCTTTGTAAGATTATTCTTCCTCCAAGCTTTCTTTAAATTTTTGCTCTAAAGTACTCATGTCATAGCGATCCACCAACTCATATTCTTGCATGACCTTATCTCCTAATACTTTTTTAAAATACACTAAGCCAATACCTTTGGCGTATAATTCTGTACCCTGATAATTCAATTCTTGAAAACCTTCCTCTTCTACTTCCAATAGTTCCTTTACCAAAAATCGGACACAGTCTACGGTTTTGCTTTGATAAGTATAACTAGCATCTCCCATAAAATGACGATTACGGATTAAACGAAGTTTTTGATTGGGATTCTCTGCATCACGCCAATATAACTTATATAAAAAAGCCCCTGTAGAATCTGTTACTTCAAAAGGAAAAGCATTATCCCATTCTACTCGGACAGCGTTTGGCGTTTGCTTGCCAGTAAGCGTATCTATCCTAAATAGGGAAAATTCATTTAAAATCACCCCATTCGACACAATCTCTTCCTTAGTTAGTTGCTGTATGCTAAATTGATGATCAAAATACTGACTAGATAAAATAGTTTGATCTTGTATTTTAGTTATTCTGAAATACCAATAAAAAGGAGGTAATTGCTCATTATTGATAGCCCTGTATTCATAGACTAATCCTTCTGTTAATTCTTCTAAAGGTAAATAGTACTCTTTTATGTTGCGCTTTTTATCACTAGAGCAAGCAAAGCAGTTTATTAAAAATAGGAACAGAACTAGGCTATATAATAATACAGTTCGAGTTTTTGTCAAATCAATCATTAGAGAGTTATTATGCTATGATTAGGAACGGTGTAGAAATAACTTTACATTTTTGGGTAGCTTCTTTTATCCCTATTTTCTCCTTTAAAATCAGTCATTATATCAA
>ENA-ORXT01002206-ORXT01002206.1-marine-metagenome-genome-assembly--contig:-NODE-2206-length-23909-cov-15.591893_pt1 | contig 23909 bp, 14 predicted proteins | sample MGYA00237868_ERZ511482 | MGnify/ENA metagenome assembly ERZ511482
AAAATAATAGGCCCAATCCAGTTCTATTGCTATTCGTTCCATATCTTCTACCGAATAACCAATGGCATATAAGCCCCCCATGATGCTACCGATACTTGTACCTGTGATATAATCTGGTCGAATACCCGCATCTTCTAAAACTCTAAGCACGCCAATATGAGCGATTCCTTTTGCACCTCCACCACTTAGTGCTAAACCTATTTTAGGTCGTTTTTCTTGTGCCACCAAAGAGATGGACAAACCTAAAAAAAATAATAAAAAGGATTTTTTCATTTAGATTGTTAAAATATTATTACAGGCAAATTTGCAACCGATGACCCTGATAGATAGCTGGTAAAAAGTATATTTAGCAGATTGATTTTTTAGAGGGTGTAAGTTTGATTTGTTTTTTATGAAAAAACAAATCAAACTTACACCCTCTAAAAAATCAATACTAATTGCAAATATTTCGCTATTCAGCAAGTCTCATTCGCAGTCGCAAAGATAAATATTTACTACCTATCAATAAGTCTATTAAGCAACACTACAACCAACAACTAGGAGAAAAAGCTACCTTTGTTTGTTTTTAGCAATTGTTTTATCCGAATCAACTGCAATACAGAATCACTATTTTTGTACACAATCCCAAAAAAACGAACCTAGTACCACTCATGAAAAAAATTGTAGTTGCCTCTAAAAATCCAGTAAAAATTAAAGCGAGTACCCTCGCTTTTGAGCAAATGTTTCCAGAAGAAACCTTTGAAGTGATTGGGGTACAAGTCCCTTCCTTTGTGCCTGACCAACCTATGTCTGATGAAGATACGTATGTCGGTGCAGTTAATCGAGCAGAAAATGCAAAATTAAAACATCCTAATGCACACTATTGGGTCGGAATTGAAGGGGGTATTCAAGATAGAAATGATGTCATGGATGCTTTTGGCTGGATGGTTATTTTAACAAACGATACGATGAGTGAAGCTCGTTCTTGTACGTTTCCATTGCCGCCTTATGTCGCAAATGCTGTGCGTGCAGGTCAAGAACTAGGTCATGTCAATGATGCCTTTTTTAAATTACACAATTCTAAACATGGTGGCGGTGCGGTAGGTAGTTTAACGGATAATAAGGTGACTAGAATGGATTTGTACCTTCAGCCTTTATTATTGGCATTGATTCCTTTTACTAAAAAGAAACTTTGGGAGTAATAAATTCCAAATAGCAAAATACAAATTTCAACTACGACCTGTTCAACTATATACGAGTAACATCACGGTTGGAATTTGTATTTTGCTATTTGAAATTTTGACTTCAATCAATCAATCGAAAACCTACTCCGTGTATATTTTCAATTTTAAGGCTGGGATCTGCCCTTAGATATTTTCTTAGGCGAGAGATAAAAACATCCAAACTTCTGCCTAAAAAGTAATCGTTTTCTCCCCATAGTTTTTCTAGAATAATGGACCTTTGTACGACTTGATTTTTATTTTCAACTAAAAATCGAAGTAAGTCGGATTCTCGTTGCGTCAATTTTCGCTTAGTTTCCGCACTACTTAGAGAAAGATTTCTTGTATCTAATTCAAATTGGCCAATCTGAAAAATTTGACTGATACTTCCGCCTGTATTTTTGCTTCGTCTTAAAAAGACTTCGATTTTTAAAATTAATTCTTCAATGCTAAAGGGTTTGGTAATATAATCATCTGCCCCCAACTTTAAACCATGAATTCTATCTTCTTTTAAAGACTTAGCTGTTAAAAAAAGAATAGGTATATGGGTATCTCGTTTTCTAATTTCCGTAGCTAGGGTAAACCCATCTATTTCTGGCAGCATCACATCTAATAAACATAAATCAAATTGGTTTTTTTTGACCACGTCCATTGCCTGTTGCCCATCTGTGCAATGGGTAATTTCATAGCCTTTTAATTCTAAATTGTCTCTGGTCACAAATCCTAGACTTTCGTCGTCTTCTACGTATAAAATATTTGCTCTCATGCGTTGAAATTGTTGATTGGTTGATGTTGTTTATTTGTTGATGCTGTTTATTTGTTTATCAAATAGGGCAGTAAACAAATAAACAGCATCAACAAATCAACAACCGTCATATAGGAATAATAATAGAAATTTTCGTGCCTTTTCCCAATTCACTCTCCAACAAGACATCCCAACCATGGGCTTGGCAGATATTTTTGACATAAAAAAGTCCTAGCCCAAAACCTTTTACATTGTGGACATTTCCTGTTGGCACTCTATAAAATTTATTAAATACTTTAGCGTGCAGAGACTTGTCAATGCCAATTCCATTGTCTTGAATACTTAATACAAGACTTTTTTTATTCACTTTAGTAGTAACTACAATCTCTGGTGCTTTTTTACTATACTTCAAAGCATTATCCAGTAGATTATGTAAAACATTCGTTAAGTGATGTTTATCTGCTTGAATAACGAATTGCTTGGAGGTTAAATTTCGCTTTAACGCTCCTTTTAATTCTTGTATTTTGATACTTGTACTATTTAGAATTCCCGTTAACAAATCATTTAAAGAAATAGCTTCTTTTTTTAACTCAAAAGAATTTCGTTCTACCCGAGCAATTTGCAATACTTTTTCTACTTGGTCATTTAACCTTTGGTTCTGTTCTTCCAAAATCTTAGTATAGCGTTGCAATCTTGGATTATTTTTTAATTCCTCTGCATTTTTCAAGACATTGGCAGAAATTTTAATCGTGGAAATAGGCGTTTTAAATTCATGGGTCATATTATCAATAAAATCCTTTTGCATTTCCGATAAACGTTCTTGTTGAAGAATTACAGAAATAGCGTAGGCAAAGAAAATAATAGAGATAAATAAAATAGCGGTGAAGAGTAAAGCCAAACGCATTTGACCTAATAAATAACTTTCCCTATTTAGAAATTTGATACCAAAGTAATAGGTCAATCCTTCCATCGTTGGCAAATCCTCCGATTGGTCTATTTTTCTATCTGCATCTGCATCCGTTAATTTACAATACCCACCATACACCATTCGGTCATTACTACAATCGAAAATGGCATATTCGAAGTCCACTTCTAATACATGGTCTTCTAGATGTCTAATCAAATAATATTCTAAAGTTGGTGCATAAATATTATTAGCAATATTGACCACATAATAATTGGAAGAACGTCGAGTAACAATATCTTGATTCGGTAATTCTATGCTATCTTGCCGAGCTAGATCTTTAGCTACCTGAATCAATGCAATTTTAACCGTTTGATGAAATTCATCTTCTTTTAAATTCCAAGTATTCATCACCCAATAGGATTGGACACTTAAAATCCCAATGATAGCAATGGCCCCTAATAAAACAACTCTATTTATGCGGCTATTATTCATTGGTTGATTATTGATTATTAGTTGATTGATTATTGGTAAAACTTAGTTCTACTTTGGCACTTTGAGAAACTCTAATTTTTTCCTATGTAAAATAGTGGATAAATTCCGCAAGTTTGCGGAATGGTAGATAAGGATTTTAGAGGAAGTAAATTTGATTCGTTTTTAATAAAAAAACAAATCAAATTTACTTCCCCTAAAAGAATATATCCTATCTACCTCCATGCAAAGTGCATTAAAATAAAGGAATCTAAAAACGGGAAGGAGGTATTAACAGGGCGTTAACAGGAAGGAAAATCGGAAAGGACATAGGCATAAAAAAGAAATCCATACCGCTATACAATGATAGGGTATGGATTCTTATCTACTGTTTTTATTGAGACAAGTGTCTAGAAACACTTGATATTTTAGACAGTCGTTTATAATCTAAGGAAAAAAACGCCTGGTCTTCTCTCTCTTTGATAAGCAGCACTTTTGTCTTAGACAAAGCCTTTAAATAGTCCTCTGCTTTATCTATTGGCAGCTTTAAATAAGCAGCAATAGTGGGCAATGGAATGTCAGCGTGCGCTTTTAGCACTTCAATAATTTGCAGCGACTCTTTTTGATTAATTGTTCTTAAAATCAAATAAGCCATCTGAATCTTCTTTTGAAGTGCAGTTGGAAATAACCTAGTTGAAGTCATGTCAAGGAGGCAAGTTTGTTTACTAATAGTGTTTCAAAAAAACTTGTTCTACTGAACAAGTATATAATAGTACTCAAAAGTTCCTCTTCAGGTAATCTTTTAAGCTGTATTATTATAGAATGGTACTCAGTTTAGTAACTATTTAGCAAGCCTTCAATGACTAAAAAATGTCAATAGTAGTCTTTGAAAGATTTGTTTGTTTTTTGATAGGAATCCTTTCTATACGGAAAAATCCCATCGCAAAAAACAGCTAGATAATTACAAAATATAAATAAAACTAGTGTGTATTTTATTTATACTAAGTAGCATAGTGTTGCCTTTACACATTAAATCTATTGCAAATATGTAGCCAAAGATAGGTCTATTGATTATAATTTTTGGAGGGACTTATTTAATGGTCGGTTTTAACTAGAATCGGTAACATTTTGGAGAGAATACGAGATAAACAGTCAAATTTAAAACATCAATTTATAAGCTTAAAGTTAGTTTTTATCTGGACAAGCGTCATTGCATTGACCATATAAATTAAGCGAATGATGCGTAATATTAAATTTTAACAAATCTCCCATCATATTTTTAATTTGTTGGATACGAGGATCACAAAATTCCAATACTTTTCCACAATCAACACAGATTAGATGATCATGCTGCTTGTATCCATAAGATTTTTCATATTGGGCTAAATTTTTCCCAAATTGATGTTTGGTCACCAAATCACAAGAAACCAATAATTCTAAGGTATTATAAACAGTTGCTCGACTCACCCGATAATTCTGATTTTTCATGTGTATATATAATGCCTCTGCATCGAAGTGGTCGTCTCGACTATAAATTTCTTCTAAAATGGCAAAACGCTCTGGTGTTTTACGGAAATTATTTTTCTCTAAATGAGAAGAAAATATATTTAATACCTCTTTTATTATCTTTTCTTTATTTGTAGGTTCTTGCATAGTTGTAGTTTATATTTATAAACAAATATACGCAAGATTAAGTTGAAAGCTTTAACTTTAAAATGGGAATAGATCTGCCAGATTTTAAAAATCTGGCAGATCTCGCTCTAATATAGCTTTTTCCGAGGCCTTATTCTAAGATTCTATCACCACCGCAGCCCCTTCAATACCTGTATCTGCCCACTTTCATTCACTATCTGCACCCAATTTACTTTGGTGGATTGGTTTTTTCTCTAAACAACGCCTCAAATTCTGGGCTTTCCGTCTGCATCCATTTATCCCAAAACGTAAAATATAAACCGTAATTCTCTCTAAATTTTGAATGGTGTAAACTGTGGTGGGTTGCGCCTACTATCCATTTCCCTAACCAATGCCGTTCAAAATTTCGTGGGTAAATTTCTATATCTAAGTGGTTAATAGTCGCAGAAATGGTCATAATGACTAATAAAACCATCACCGTCATATAGTGCATGGGTAAAAAGAAAACGATAAGAGGTACGACAATGGCTTGTAAAACGGATTCCATTGGGTGGAAAGAAAAGGAAGTCCAGGGAGAAGTAACAATACTATCATGGTGTATTTTATGTATCCAACGATAAATTTTGGGTCGGTGCATCCATCGGTGCAACCAATAGTAATAGGTTTCATGTAATAGTAGAGCAAATAGCAAACTAAATACCGCATAGAGTATCCCGAAATTCCAAAAGTCTTCATATATATTGGTGTACCCCTCTTGCCAAAGCCACAACATACCAACTCCTGATAGGGCAAAAATACTTGCAGTAATGGCAGACCATTTTACCTCTCTCCAAGTTTGTCCTTCGGGTCGCAAGCGACTACTAATTTTTCGATGCCAAAATTTATCTTTAAAAAAGAAATAAAATAGTAGATAAAAAAGACCTGAGACGAAGACATAACGCATAAATACTATGCCCATTAAGGTGAAGGAAAATAGCAGGACTGCTGTTGGGTTGGAAAAATCTAGAATCATAGGTTCGAAATAATGAAGAATTAATAATTAATAATGAAAAAATTAATAATTACTCACTAGAGCATCAGATAAAAAATAGATATTAATAAAATATTCAGTTTATTATCTAATTCATCAAATCCGTTGCTAAACTTAATCCGTTGTTAAAAAAAACTGAGCAACGGATTAAGTTTAGCAACGGATAATTATCAATTTATTAACTGATTATCTAACATGACTTATACGCTTAGTCGTCAACGTCTAGTATATTATTAATTTTTTCATTATTAATTATTCATTAAGTATTTACCTTAACTCTTCATTTTTTATTATTTACCAGTTGATTATATATAAATATAAATATATATTTGTACACAAAATATTTATCATACATCCCGGGGGACATGAAAAATAAATTTAATAGATTTATTTTGTCCCACTATAAAATCATTATCGTTATGCGTAAAACGATTGATGAAATTAAATCTGAGCTATCCAATACACCAACGAATGCCTCCTTTCGATTACTTAGTCAAAAGGAACAGGGCAATATTATGGGCAAAGCTCATTCCCTATTAGGAAACTTCCTTCCTAGTATAAAATCCTATTCTTCTCCACTACCTAAACATTTAAAATCTTTTTTTGATGCTTTTAAGTAGTGGCAAAATTGTTTGATGGTTGCATATAAGACATTGGCATACAACCATCTAGCCATTAAAATATATAGCAATTATTATAATTTAATGCTTCAATCCAAATATCGCCTTCTATAAAAGCCCATTCCCAATCCGAACATCATCATCACAGAACCTAACCAAAATAGATTTATACCGGGGAAAACGATGGCTTCTAATACGATATAATCCATCCGCAAGGAATTCTCTGCGATTTCTATTGGCAAGGGTTTATCAATCACTTCTCCCTGTGCTATTTGCAAAGTCATCGTTCCTGTGGTGGGGTCAATTTCTGTGAAACGGATATGTAAATTCCAATCTCTAATTTCATCTTTTACATTCAATGGACGATTTTGGCGAATAAAATAAACAGGTTCTGCTTGTTTTACTTGCCCTGCCGCATTCGTTGCGCTAATTAATGCACTAACAGCAATATCTTTGTCTTCTCGAAAATAACCAGGATTGTTTGGTTGTCTATTGATGGCCGTAAAAGCTAAATTATAGCCTTTAAATTTAAACTGATCGCCTTCTTTTACCTTTACCGTTTGGTAAGTCAAATCTGAATCTGGTGTAAATACACTGGCAAAAATTTCTTGTGGTAAGCGTACTTTTACACTGATGTCATTTATTTGCGCAGGAAAACTATAGATCAAATCTCCTCTTAATACCATTACTGGTTCCGCATACCAAGTACTATCAAAGTTGAGTACTCTAACGGCTGTTTTTACACCGATGGCAATATCTCCAGGTTCTGGATGATATTCTGGATGGCTAGGGTCATGATCTATTCCTTGTACAATAAGGTAGTGTTTTTTAGTAAAAATGGTATCGCCTATAAAACTTTTATAAGGTTCAAATTTCAAACTATCTTCGTAGGCTTTCGCCTCATCTGGTCCCTGATGATGGGGTGGAATATCTGCTACGCTCGAAAATATATCTTCTGAGAAATATCGTTTGGTATAAGGATTAGCTGCTGCAAAATTAAATTTATGATCATAAATGACATTGGGTCGTAGTTGAAATTGCTCAGCAGTAGGTTGACCATTCTCATCTAATCTTTGGCAGTTAATCAAATATTCTCTGATATTGCCAATGACGGTGTCTCTTTCATAGTTGACCATATAGCCACTCATAAACATAGGCTTGCCTTTAATAAGTAGCAAATTTTTCTGAATTCGTTCTTTGTCTGCAAACACGCCGTCCATTGCAAAGGTATTTTTAGAAATATGGTGTTTATTCGTGCCCGATGCAATAATGCCCACCATCATAATACCAAAACCAATATGAGAAACCGCAGAACCTGCCAATTTGAAATTCCCTTTTATAAAAGTAAATAGGTAATCCAGATTTGTAACAACTGCAAAAATCCCACTAAATAATAAGAGTAAATATTGCCAAGCTGCTACCTGTATCCAAAGGGTTGTTAGGAAAGTTAAGATAGCAGAAAGTACGATGGCTATTCCTGTATGTGTTAGAAACTTCTTTCGATAGTTTGCAAAGTTAAATTCTTTGAAACGCAAGTACTGCGCTATTCCAGAAAACAAGCCAATCAACACACCTATCCACAATTGATACTTGTTGTGGTGGGCTTCTTGATCATTAATTACCCAATCTACATGAGTTGGATCAAAAGCACCCACTATTTTATTAAATACAGGTAAGGAAGTAGAAACGGTAATTAGAAAAGAAGAAAATAAGAAGACTAAAGACCCTATGAATATCCAAAATTCTTTGGAACTAGCTGCTTCCTCTTTTTCTGGGGCAGGAATTTTTCCTACACGAGCAATAAACAAGACCATCCCTATTAGAAATAGGGTAGCCATAAATCCAACTAGTTGCCACTCTAGCCCCATTTCTGTAAAAGCATGTACAGATGTTTCCCCCAAAATGCCACTACGGGTCAAGAAGGTAGAATATACAATTAATAAAAAAGATAGTAAATAAAAGAGGTAGGTACTTTTTATAGAATAGCCTGTACTTTTTGCAACTAAATTGGTGTGAATACCTGCTAACATAATCAACCACGGAACTAAAGACGCATTTTCCACAGGGTCCCATGCCCAGTAACCACCAAAACTTAATGCTTCATAAGCCCAAGCGCCGCCCATCAAAATACCTGTTCCGAGTATCATTCCTGAAAATAATGCCCAAGGCATTACGGGTTTCAGCCATTCTTTGTGCTTCCCTAACCATAAACCAGCAATCGCATAACAGAAAGGTACTATCGTAGAGGCAAAGCCTAAAAACAAGGTAGGTGGATGAATCGTCATCCAATAGTTTTGTAATAAAGGATTCATCCCTGTGCCTTGTAATAAGGATACATATTCTTTGTTGTTAAACAAAGGAATTTCCATCGTATCTCGAAGCAATAATAAAGGATTACTACCTATCTTGATAGGGTCTTCTCCTATGTATATATATAAGCCCAAAATCATGGAACCGATAAATACTTGTACCAAAGACAACATACTCATTACTGGGCTTTCCCACATTTTTGCGGTTCTAATCAAAACAAAACCCAAAATAATATGCCAAAACATCCACAATAAAAAACTGCCCTCTTGTCCTTCCCAAAATGCGGAGAAGATGTATTTCATAGGCAATTCATCCGATACATGCCGTTGCACATATTGGTACTCATAGTACTGGTTAACCATGATGTAAAATAAGATACCAATAACTGCTAAATAACTTAAGCCATGTACCACAAAAGCAGAACGACCTAGTTTACGTAAGCCTGAAAATTCTGTGGTTTCTCTGCGTTGGGTCGCAAAGAAATAACTTAAACTTGCAACAATGCCTGCTACAAAACCTAAGACTAATAGGAATCGTCCTATTTGCCCCGGTAAAAGATGTTCGCCTATGTACTCCATTTTGTAGGATGGTTTTGATAATCAATTTTACCCTACAAAGATATATGTAAAGAAGGAACGGAAGGGGTTTGAAGAAAATTATGATAGAATGATGACCATGTTACTCCGACAGCAGCACATCTCCAGAATAATCAATCACTTTACCATCAATAAAAGCGACTTTCGCCATCCAAATATACACGCCAGGAGTCATGTTTTGTCCCTTAAAAGTACCATCCCAACCTTTGGTAGTGTCATTAATTGGTAATTCTGATGTTTCATAAAGCAATTCTCCCCAACGAGAATATATTCTAAAATAGTCAACACTGCTTACTTCTGGTCCACCAAAAATAGTAAATCGGTCGTTAAGACCATCTGAATTAGGGCTAAAAACATTGGGCACAAAAACATCTCTTTCAAAAGCTACTTTAAAATTAATAACCCCCGTTGTTTCGCAATTGTCCTCAGACGTAACGGTAAAACTGTATTGACCAGGCGTTATAGGTTGAGCGATTGGTTCTAAGCAATCGTAACAAGATAAGCCTTCTGTTTCTGACCAAGTAATCGTTTTAATTGGATCAGAACTGATTATTTCCAAAGGAATTTCATCTCCTAATTCTATCTGTATATCTTGGTCGTAGGACAATTCAATTATCTTAGGTTGTATGATAGTTAAGGTGGTGTCTGTAAAGCAGCTATTGGCATCTCTTGCTGTTATCGTATAAGAACCAGCACCTAAGTCTTGATAGGTAGGTAAGGTCGAGAAATTTGTACCAGAAATGCTATACTCATAAGGCGGTGTACCACCTCGCATATTCGTAATGTCAATCATACCGGTGGCAATCTCCTCACATTGCGGGTTGGTATTAGTTACCCGTAATTCTAAAGAAGGCGGCTCATTCAAAATACGACTTTCCACATAAGGACAATTGTAATGATCTGTAATAGTTAAACGATATTCTCCGCTTGGCAAGTTTTCTATTCGGCGAGTCTTTTTACCATTACTCCAATCGTAGCGATAAGGAGGCACACCGCCCGCAGGGAATACTTCTAAAAAGGCATCTGCATCATTCGGGCAGGCCAAATTAACGCCTTTGAATTCAGGGATTGCCCAAGTAGCAGAAAGTGCTTCTGGTCGAACGATTTCTATTTCTAGTTCCGCCTCTGTACCCCGTCTATCGGTGATAGCTACGGTATAAATGCCTCCCGGTAATTGGGTAAACAGTAATTCTTGATTTAAGCTATCTATCATTCCTTGCTCACTGATAGAACGATCTTCGGAATTCCATTTATACATAAATGGGGCTAATCCTTTAACTAATTTAAAAGAAAAACTACCTGTATTCCCGCCACAAATAACGGTATCTGCATCTTGTATGGAGTTAATTTCACAATCAATCGTTGTCAAATTATAATAAACGATACTATCACAGCCTCTATCATTAAATAATCTTTCTCTGTAGCGGCCTTCTTCATTTACTTGAAAAAAGCCAAGGGTATAGCCATCTTGCAAACAGAAAGTATCTGCCACCTCTGAACGAACCGTATCCGGCACAATTAAATCAATTGTTACCACACTATCGCAACCCACCATAGATTCATACACAAAATTATACCGGCCATTGGTACAAGCTCTATTTTTGCCAACTTCTAGGCAAGCCCCTGCACATAGTTCTACCCTATCACTTGTTGGACCACCTCCATTTACTATCAATTCAATTACCACTAAACTATCGCAACCCAACACCGTTTGGTACATTAATTCATAGGTTCCTGATTCGGTAACTATCTGATTATTAATTAAATAAAAATCGCCAAAACAGATAGATTCGTTAATTATGGTATCCTTTTCTAAACCTACTGTTAAATCTAATTCTACCAAACTATCGCATCCACTTTCTGCTGTTAAGGTCACAGGATACAAGCCTGTTTCTCTGAAAGCAACATCTCCAACCACAAAGGATTCTCCTTCGCAAATAGTTTGTTTTAATTTTGTCGTTCTATCTGGTTCAATAAATAGATTGAGGGTAATTTCAGTATTACAACCAGGCGGGGCATTATAGCTTAAATTAAAGACTCCACCTTCCCAAAAGGTATTATCTCCAACTTTATAAAATTCTCCATAACATAAACGTTCATTAATTGAGCGAGCAAAACAAGAATCAGTACTTCCAGATGTACCCATACTGTCCATCTGCATAGCCGTAGAATCTGTGGGAACAACTGGAATTGAATCCATTGGCATAGGATCGACCGTTGGATCTCCTCCGCCATCCGTTCCACCGCCTCCATTAGGATTCGCTACGACTGTAAAATCAACCATCACTAAACTATCACAGCCACCCATAGATTGAAAAACAAATTCATATTGTCCAGCAAAACAGATAACATTTCTACCTACTGCCAAACATTCTCCTTCAGGTAGTGTCCTTTCAATAGAGGTAGTGAACACGGACCCAACAGATAAATCCAATATAACTAAACTATCACAACCATTAACTGCCTCAAATAAATATTCATAAATGCCTGTTTCTGTTAAGATCGTGCCATTATAAGTATAAGGAGTACCCTCACAAGCCGTCTCTTCCAATTGCGTTATCAATTCTCGTTCTATCCGCAAATCGACACGGATTAAACTATCTTTTCCTTGTTCATTTTCTAATAAAAATTCATACAAGCCATTGTCACAAAGCGTCGTATCTGCAATAGATAGACAATCCCCTGCACAAAGCGTCTGCGAAAAAGCATTCACAATTAAGTCTTCTACTGTTAAATTGATATATACGGTACTATCGCACCCATAGTGCGTACTATATCTCAAATCATAGGAACCTGTTTGACAGAGGGTGTTCGGTCCAAAGTCAATACATTCATCATAGCCTATAGTCCGATCTATTCTAGTTTCTTTATGGGATTTAACTATCAAATTATACACAATTACCATAGAACAACCCTCTTGGGTAAAGGTCTCATAATCATAGGTCCCTGATTCGCACCACTCTTTATCTCCTGTTCTAAAGCAATCGCCTTCGCAGATGGTGTAATCTTGATAAGAAATAATTTTAGGCGTAACATATAAAGATATGTTGTAGGTACTATCGCCAACCGTTTCGGTGTAAGTACCTGAACGACAGCGTTCTTCTCCACCAATAATTCGGCAAGTACCCTCACAAATAGTATCTGTTAAAATATTTTGAGAGGTAAAAAAGGAAAGAGCATTTCCGTCTGATAAAGTATCAGAGGAGGCTGCGTGACTTGTAATAAGTTGGAGAACAAGGAATATACATAAAGTAATTCGCAAGTATACTTTTTTCGGTGTTAGGCTCATAATGGTATGCGTACAATAGTTACATTGATGTCATGAGTTGTTCTGTTTTTGCAATAATGTATCAATAGGTGTGTAATAAAGTAGACTTGTCCTCCTTTAATAAACACTTATCTGAAATGCTCTTTTTCTGCTATTTTCCTCTAAAAAATAACTCAATAAATAGATTATTCAGTGATTTTTTTAAAGAAAACTAGCAAAAAAATAGCTATTTCATATAAGTATTTTTAAAGAAGGACAAGTCTAGTATTTACAACACAATCCTATTAGGAATTATTGTAGTAATCTTTTTTATTGAAAAGTAAAGAGGGCTGGGCTAAACCTTAGGCATGTCAGAAGTAGAAATTTTTCTTCTGAAAGATTTGCATGATGGGAACAATTTATGCCTTTATCTAATAAAAGGCAATTATAATGCCCATTTTTTTAAGAAGGAAGATTTTGTTTAGAAGGAAAAGGAATCTATAAGAAAAGCCTTTGCTCTAAGAAGAGCAAAGGCTTTTAATGTAAAATTGTTTATTTGTTTACAATGTTTATTTGTTTAATACACTGTATATCAATGTTTCACAAACAGTTATTATAAACATGATTTTGCTTTATTTCACCACCATTACTCTCTTCGTAATTGGTGCTGCATCGGCTGCTTGAATTTCTATAAAATAGATGCCTCCTTGCAGGCTTGATACAGATATTCTCTGAACACCTATTTCTTGTGCAGTCAGTTGTTGCTGATAAACAATCTGATGTACGGTATTAAACATTTTCACTTGAACTGCTTGTCCTTGGTAAGCATTTAAATCCAAGTTTAATTCATAGGAAGCAGGGTTAGGATATACGTTTACCTCACTAGATAAGACCTTAGTGGTACTAGTAGTCGTAGAGGCCACTGTCGCTCGATTATGAATAGAACCAGTTTCCTCCTGTAGATTTGATTTTATATAAATCCACTTACGTTGAAAACATACTTGTTTGCCATCCAAATCATATAAAGCAGCAAGTACATAAAACCAACCCTTTGCTCCTGGTGCAAAGTGACAACCTGCATTCTCCGTACACTCCAAAGAAGCTATTTGCTTCCAACTTGTATTGTACACTTTTACGTTGTAAGTATAACAATCAAAACTTGATTGGTTTTCAATAGCAATTTTATTACCATCTGCCGAGATTTTAATGTCATTACATGCTGCTCTAGTTAGCTCTTGCTCTGCGCAAGGGTTGGCACAGTCTGTAAGTGTTACAAAATCACTAGCTACATTCCCAGCACAATCAGTAACTTGTAAAGTATAAGTACCCGCAGTAGTTGCCTTTAATGTTTCTGAGGTACTAGCTACACCATTTGCATCTACCCAAAGATAAGTCAGCTCACTACTAGAATTACTTCCATTTGTAGTTATTTCTATTGCATCAATTAAGGTAGTTGCAGCATAAGTATAATTGTATAATTCAATTGTTTCAGAATTACTGGTAGCGATAAATGTGCGACATTTTTCATTCCATTTATTCTTCGTTGTATGTTTTTTATATTGTCCTTTTATTCTAGTATAATAAGTCGTACTACTTTTATTAGTGTTGTACTCGTAATCATTCCAGCAAATCTGATATTCTGTATCAATACATAAATCAGTAATCGTTGCAATAGCTTGTACATAGCCATTCATCCATAAATTAGCTACGCCATCTTTGCAAGGAACGCCATCTGACTTGTAACCATTTTTGAAATGCCCTCCATAAAAAGAGCGACCTTTTTCCCAGCCATCTATGCCTTGCTCAAAACTTGCATTTATAAGCGTTGCTGCACAATCATCTTCACAAATAGCACTATTCGTAATTGTTGGGCTAAGGGTAATTGCTCCACAAATTTCTTGATCTTCTCCTAAGTCTACATGGAAAGAACATCCTTCTACAAGAATACAATTAGTCGCTTCACAGCCATTTGCATTAATAACAGATACACAGTATTCTCCACCAGTAGTTACCGTTAAAGTAGTACTTGTACCTACCGTTTCTCCTGCTGTATTTGTCCAAGTATAAGTATTGCCATCTGAAATTTCGCAACTTGCTCCATATACTTTGATATTATCTAAATCCCATGCAGATACATCTGATGCGACCCCTGCTAAATTATAAGCCAATAATTCAAAAGTATAAGTACTAGCTGTAGCAGATTGGAAGGCAGCATCGCCTAAGAAATCGAATGTTTCCAGGCTCCATGCAGTCGTAGTTGGAATATCCACTTCCTTATAAATTTCTACTCCATCTTTTAATACTCTAATACCATACTGTGTTGGATAGTTATTCGTGCCTATTACAGATTCATGACCTGCTGCAGACCAAGTATACTGTTCTGGTGCTAATTCTTGGAATTCCAATTTCGTAATACCATTGATACCACAAGTTGGATCGATTTTTACATCGAATTTTACTGCTTTAGGATGGTTATCTTGGAAGGTACCAATATTTGGCATACCTACACAAACCGCATCTCCTTTAGCACCTGTGATGGCATCATTGGTACAAGAATGGTTCACTCCTGTTCCTGTATATAATCCTACGGTTGACACCCCTGCACAAGAAAGTGCGGTTGTGTGAGCGGTTAAATCTGAGTAATCAGCAGCAGAAGATTGACCGCTAAAAGAGGCACAAGCATTCATATTCCATACTGCAATGACACTGCCTCCACTTAATTCACAAGTAGTTGGTTGGTCGTCATTTGTAGGTGTCACAGTAGTAGTAATAGTTACACCGCCATCACATATAGCTCCTGATTGTGCTAGAGTTACTGCTGGTTCTATTCCTTGATTTATCCATTTACAGTCGTTTGTATCAAACTGGAAATCATCCCAACAGTTTACCATTGGTGGCATTGCAGGTTGTGAACCTTGATTCACATAAGAACACGTCGTATCATCAAATTGATAATCATCCCAACAGTTTTCTGCTTCTGGCTCTTCTGGAGTTTCTACGATCACCATAAAGCAGCATTCTCCGCTCTCTAATCCACAACCATCGACTGCTTTATAACATAAAGTAGAACTCCCGATTGGGAATACATCATGCGATGCGTAATCACCTGCAGTTTGTATAACTTGAACACCTCCTTCTAATTCTAAAACATATTGCAAAAGACCATCAACATTATTTCCACCAGAAAATCCATCTCCCCAAAAGCCCAAACCTTGAATTGCAGGGTAAAAATTCGTCAATCCATAGTCTTGACTTAATGTTGGATCTGGTCCATCATCAAAATCATCTGGTTCTAGTCCAGCTCCATTGAATCCCCAATTAGTATAAGTTACTGGTTCACAATTAGTCCACTCAAATACACCTTCTACTGATTCGTCATTCAATCCTATCCAGGCAGGAATACCTGTATTGGTTGCTAGACTATTTTCCCCTGCATCAGAAATAGTGATTAAATGACCTCCATTTACCTGCGCAGCTACATTCGCATCTTCCCAAGATAAAATAGCATCTGATAAGAAATAAGTGTTCCCATTAACACCCGTACCTAAGTAAGTGAAGCCAGCTAAATCTATCACAGCTACTCCAGCGCCTGCTCCATTGACACAGAATTCTACAGACTCGCCACATTCGGCTGTAATATCAGCAGGACAGGTTATAGTAGGGGCTGTAGCATTTACACATGGGTCAGCTACACAACTACCATCATCACAAATTGCATCAGGATTATAATTCATAGCAGCAGGGTTTGTACAGCCTTTTGTACCTAAAACTAAGTCAAAAGATGGCATAGCAATAAAACAGTTATTGCCAGCAAAAGATGCCATTACTGTATAAGTGCCTGCATCAGCTGCAGTCAAATTTGATATATCCAAAGTACTGGTTGTACTGATATTACCATTAGGACCACTCCATACAATATCCAAGAAACTAAAACCACCAATAGATAAAGTAACATCTTCGCCTTCGCAATAAGAAGCTTCTCCTATTATCATTAATGGTGGTAGCTCTGCAAGATCTATTTCTCTAACCTGACTACGGCATTCATTGGTCGCTCTTACGGTGTACTGTCCTAATGGTAAGTCAGTAATAGTAACATTAACACCAGAAGCAGCCGTTCCCGTAGCGACAACCGTATTCAGATCATTAGAATTAAAAACCTCATATACGATAAGTGGATCATCATCACCTATAGCTGCAACATTGATCGTGAAGGTCCCATCATCAGAACATTGCACTCCCTCCAGTGTCGTAAAATCAAGACCTAAGTTGTTGTAAGAAAAAGTCTCAAGGGTTTCCGTACAGCTAGGGCAGCCTAGATTCGATCTTCTACTAATTCTGAAATCACCAGATTCCGTTACATTCGTAAGGGAACCGTCACCATTACCAAGTGCATTAAAAGCAGCGACTAGCTGCCAATCACCATTAGCATCTTGCCATTCCAATAGATATGTAAAATTTTCTGTACCCGTCTGTTTATCAGGACCATCCACCTCTACATACAAATCAAAGTTTCCACAAACTGGCATCAAAGTCGTTTCGACTGGAAATACATTCCTGTCTGTCAATGTATAATCAGTCGTGATAGGGTCACCACAAACATCTCTAATCGTTACAGTATAAGTTCCAATAGGTAGTGCTGGAGAAACGAAAGCCTTGTTGACTTCATTTTGAATGTTTTTTGTAATAGCACATTGATTCGTTAACACGCCACTAGCGTCTACTATATCTACTGAACTGATTTGATTATTTATGCTACCATATATAACTGCTTGTCCTGCAGCACAGGCATATCTGCTTTGAAAGGTTCCTAATTTTAGCACAGAGTCAAAGACAAAAGTCAACTCTCTGGTACAGCACCCATCATCTACAATTACCGTATACTCACCTGCCTCAAAAGGATTTGTGTCACAGATCTGATAATTTACTATATCCTGTCTTCTTCCAGAAGTTTCACAAACGCCAGAATAGGTCCTTGGATCATTCAGTAAGCCAGGATTATTCATTTCTGGTACCTGTGTGAAAGTAATCGTCGCATCTCCAGTTGCAAAAGGAACAGCAAGAACGATGCAATCATCGCAATCTTCGATGTTATTTACCACTGTTATAACATCTTGTTCAGCAGGAATTTCGACAGTATCTCTAAGAATAAGCCCACAATTCAACTCAGCTGCAATACTAAAATGAATCCCTTCTTCACATACATAAGGTAAATCTACCACATCTGCACCATTAGTAGTCGTTCCCGTGATAGCTGTTGTCGTTCCATCTGAATTAAAGACGGTGTAACTATAAGTTACAGGATCTTCTCCTGGTCTTCCGTTAATAAGATTGGTGGAATAGGAGATCGAACCACAACTACCCCCTAGATTACAAGCTGCAAATCTACCCAGCCTTGTCGGGAATAAAAATTCAGTTGCATAATCAAAAACCTCTGTTTCTCCGCAAGCATCCATAAAGGTCAATTCATAATCCCCTGGAAAATCTAAACCATTCACACCAGATACAATCAGGTTAGGAGCACTACCACTAACACTGGGAGCACCAGGTCCTGTTACTATCAAATTTGCGTAATCGCCACCAGTTATATTGATTGCTATTTGACGTCCACATTCGTAAACTGTGGATAAGCCAAAAGTCAATGGAGTAAAAAGATCAGCGATCGTCACTGTCTCTGGCGTACCATCCCCACCCATCAAATTGGGGGTAACGGTATAAGTGCCTGCTTCCAAACCCGAAAAACTAGTGCCGTTAAGAACTATGGGCGTGATAGTTTGTGGCATACCATCAGCTGGCATACCAGTTATGGTATAGCTGACCACTTGGGCGTCAGCGGGTGCTATCCAGGTCAGCTCCCCATTTTGACGGCAAGTCGCATCGGTAGGTGTCAGATTAATCTGCGCTTGCATCGCAAAAGCAAAACTTGCCAGCAGTATCAAGGTTAATATGCTTTTTTGCCAAATTAGAGACCAAGTCAATAGCGTACTTTTAAATACAGGTAAGGTCGCACATTCGGCACCTTGTCCATTGTAAAATAGATTTCTTCTCACAATAAATTATTTTTTGGTGTAAAAAGTCAAGAGTAGCCAGTAGGAAATTGACTCCTGACAAATAGTTGGGTTTTTATTAATAGACGGACTAATGAAGAACTAATACGGGAAAATGGGGTGGGGATAGAGCTTAAAAGCTCTTTAGGAGGGAGGGAGAATGACTAGTTCTTATCCTACAATATCTTTGATACAGGACAAAACTAGGCATAGGGGATACTGTTACAATATTGTTATTACAACAAATAAAGGGGCTGTTCTCTTGTAGAAAAATTGGAGGGAGTCGGATTTATAATCATCCGAATAGGGTTAAATACTTGGTCTTTATATTTTTGAATTTCTCAAATCCCAATGAAGAGGATTGTTTAAAACTAAAATATACATTTTAGCTTTCCTTCATTATTACTATAGATAATGAGAATTTTGGTAAGTATTAATAGATGGAATGATTGGAAATTTAGATATGGTAAAACTAACTTAGCTAATAATGCTCAAGATAGGGATAAATCTAGTAAAATGCAAAGCTAAACACTTTTTTGGAACAATAATGAAAACATTTGGAACAATAATGTAAGTCTTCGGAAATTGATTATTGATTATTGGCCAACGACATGTCCAAGCCACTTTTAGAAAATAATCAATCTCCTAGTGACTTTCGAGATGAGAATTAAGGGTGTTTATTTGTTTAGCTAACTCAATGTGAATATCAAATAGACAACTCTACTTATTCAAAGCAATGGCCTTAATGATAGTCGGCACAAGGCAGTAGCCTTTGCGCCAGTAATAAACAGATAAACATTTTAGACAAATAAACACCGTCAACTACTTTCCTTTAATTCGAGTAATTAAGGTAGAAAACATTCCCCCCACATCGTCTCTTGCTCGAATTTCTTTTACTTCAATACCGTCTGGTTTAGGATCAATGATAAACCGAAAAACAAAATCTTCTGGTCTAGTTGCTTGTTCATTGACCGAGCCGTAGCGCACATCACTTAATTGGAATTTACCATCGGCTAAAGGCATTATCGCATAATATCCATCTGAAAACCATTTTAACGTTTTTATATCCTGTTCGGATTCAAGGTCCTGTATCAATTCATGTTTTTTTTCTAAAGGATAAAATTGCACCCTTGGACTACTATCGAATAAAGAATACATCCCCATATAATATACATCCTTTCCTTCTGCTACGCCTTGCCATAAAATATTATTAAAAATACTTGGGCTCGTTCGGAAACGCTGGTATTCGATATTTTGCTCTTCTAAAGAAGCTGCAAAAATCTTATCAATTCGTTGTTTATTAAACACCGTATATAGTAAATAGCAACTACTCAATGCAAGGCCTAAATAGGTCATATATCGCCTATTTTTTTTATGGCGGCTTATGTAGGAAGCAATCACTAAACAAATAATAAACGGAACAGTATAGATAGGATCTACAACAGAAATACTATTAAAAGCGACTCGATAATTAGAGAATGGTGCAAATAACTGGGTACCGTAAGCAGTAAAAGCATCTAATAAGGGATGGGTAAAAATGGACCAAAAAAAGAGTTGTACCCAATCTCGATAATTTGCAGTAACTGGTTCTAAAGGAGTTTTTAGGTAGTTAGTCCACAACTTATATACCGTCAATAAAAATAGGGGGAGACTTATCATACCGACAATCACACTTTTCTGTTCTGTAATAATAATTGGTATATAATTGACTAGCAGCAAAATACCCAATAATAATAGCGTCCAGATCGAGAAGGCAATGCCTTTATACCAAGTTTTTTGATAGACCCCATTTTTGTAAAATCGCTGGGTTAACCAAGCAAATAAAAAGGGAGTAGTTACTGCAAAGAGTAGCGAATGAGAAATACCTCTGTGAAAAGCTAGTGCTTCTATATCTGTTAGCATAAAATTAGCCAATACATCTAAATCAGGTATCGTACCACCTATGGCTCCCCAAAGCATCGCTCTGTTGCCTATTTTCTTTCCTAATACTAGCTCTCCACAAGCCGCACCAAGCGTAATTTGAGTTAAAGAATCCATTCAAAATATGATAAGCTGGACTTTGGCTATTGGTCTTTAGTCTTTAGTGGCAATCTGCCAAGTTCTAGGGTGGTATCGTAATACTTAGTTTACCATCGTCTTTTTTACTTGAGTGTAAAGAAAGTATTTAGCTAATTTCTCCTGCCAAGCATAAGCGTACCAAAAACTAAATACCAATAGCTAAAGTCGAGATTAGGAAGCTGTTTATTTGTTTAGATTGTTTATTTGTTTATGCGAATAAACAAATAAACAGGCTAAACAAATAAACAAGAATTAAATTAGCGGCAAAAGTACGCTTTCTTTAAAAGAGCTAAGTAATAGGACAAATAAAAAAGAAACGAGAGGTGAGACCAAAAAATAAATTTTTCTGTGGGGAGTGAGATGTAGGACGTGTTCTTGGACGTACCGCTAGTGTAACTGGACGTTTTTTTGAAACACAAAAGGAACAAAAGGCACAAAAGGATTTTCACAAAAGTTTTTTATTTTTTAAAGTATACGTGTAAAACGTAAAACATACAGCAACCTTTTGTGAAAAACCTTTTAGTTTCTTTTGTGTTTCAAAAAACGTTCAGTTACGCTAGCGGTACGTCCAAGAACACGTCCTACATCTCACTTCTGACAGAAAAATTTATTTTTCGGTCTGACTTCTGACCTCTTTTATAATTAAAAAGAGTGATATATTGGGGCTAATATATCACTCCCCGATAGGTAAGTGTAAGAATTAGTATGTGTGTAGTTAAATAAATGTTGCCAGATGGGAAAACAACATTTTCTCATAGTATGAATGCTCACTCAAATTTAATAAAAAAAATCACTAATTCAAAAAAGAACCTCATAAAAAATTTAAGTATATATATTGTTTGGGATAAAATAAATAGCTTCAAAGTTTAATTTTTCAATAATTTTATGATAACTTAGCTGGGCTGTTGGTCATTAGTTTTTAGGCATTTACAATTAATTTCTATTCTATTTTTTCATCGTTCTTAAGTATTAGACACTGAAGTGTTGATACTTAACCTAAACACGCTAGTTATGGATTACGATTGGAAAGATACCTTCCACTATACCCAAAGGGAACGTAGAGGTATTTTTATTTTAGCAACTCTTTTAGTTATTTTACTTTTTATCCGTTCTTATATACGAATAGAACAGCCCTCCCCTACCGATTTTTCTAGTTTCAAAAAAGAAATACTTGAATTTGAAAAAAGCAATAATCCGTCTACCTTTGAGGACACGATTTCAGGTAGGCAATTATTTAATTTTAATCCAAATATTGCTACTAAAAAAGAGTTGGTTCAACTAGGTATCCAAACGAACATAGCGGATAGGATTATAAAATATCGAACCAAAGGAGGTACTTTTCGCAAAAAGCAGGATTTAAAAAAAATCTATGGATTATCCGAAGAACTTTTTGAAATAGTAAGCCCCTACATCAAAATTCCATCAGTCAAATCGTCCAGACCTAAACCAACTAAATTTAAAAAATCCAAAACAACTTTACGTCCTTTTAGATTTGATCCCAATCTTGTATCTTCAAAAGAATTAGTTACTATGGGGCTAAGCAGCAAAACAGCCCAACAAATTGTCAATTATCGAAATAAAGGAGGCAGGTTTTATAAAAAAGAGGACTTTAAAAAAATCTATTCTATCAATCAGGAACAGTATCAACAACTCGAAGCTTTTATATTGATTAAAGCTCCTGCTAAACGACCATCTAACAAAACAAAATTCACACCTAAGCCTTATGTGCGTACCCCTCCGAAAAAAGTAGATGTAAATAAAGATAGGGAAGAAGATTGGCAACTGTTAAAAGGAATTGGACCCTATTATGCTAAAAAGATAGTTGAATTCCGTGAAAAATTAGGTGGTTTTTCTTCTATTGAACAGGTGGGTAGCACCTATAATTTACCAGATAGTGTTTTTCAAAAAATTCAGCTACACTTAATCTATTCTCCTATTTTTAGATCTATATCTATTAATACTATTTCGCCAGATTCCCTTAGCCAACATCCTTTTATAAATAATCGCCAAGCAAAAGCAATAGTGAATTATCGAGGGAATCATGGTCCATTTACAAATGAGGAAGCGATAGCTAAGGTTAAAGTATTATCAAGGGAACAATTGGCCTTGTTAAAGCCTTATTTGAGGTATGAGTAGTGAACTGGTCTTTAGCTGTTAGTCTTTAGTCTTTGGTACGCATAAGATTGGCAGTAGGAATTAGTTAAGTACTTTCTTTACACTCGAAGAAAAAAGATGAATTAAATATTACGATGATATAATAGCGCGCATCATAAGCTGCCACTAAAGACTAAACACCAATGGCTAAAGTCGAGTTTATACAAGTGTAAAGAAAGTACTTAACTAATTCCTACTGCCAAACTTATGCGTACCAAAGACTAAAGACCAATGGCTAAAGACCAGCTAAGTAGTTAGCTTAAAATCTCTTTTACCACCCGTTTTCTCTATCAATCGGGTCTCTTTAATCACGATATTATGCGAAAAAGCTTTACACATATCATAGATAGTTAAGGCAGCTATCGTTGCCCCCGTAAGTGCTTCCATTTCTACCCCTGTTTTTGCCGTGAGACTGGCGGTACAATCTATGACAATTTCATTCGATTTATTAATATGAATATGTACTTGGCAATTGTCTAAGCCTAGCGGATGACAGAGGGGAATCAGTTCGCTCGTTTTCTTAGCCCCCATTACCCCAGCTAAGATAGCCGTTTGAAAAACAGGTCCTTTTTTGGTTTGAATATCTTTGTCTTTAAATTGAGCTAAAATAGACTCCTCTACTACAATTATACTTCTCGCTTTTGCGGTTCTTTTCGTTATTTTCTTTTCCCCTACATCTACCATAGAGGGATTTCCAGCACTGTCTAAGTGGGTGAATTTTTTGCTCATTTTCACTTTTTGTCAATGACTATTTCTAAGTGCTTACGTTTCGCTGAAATTATTTTTTTCTATCTAATAATAGGTAAAAAGTATGTTTAGCTTTAGGTTCTTTAGAGGGAGCAAATTTGATTTGTTTTTTTATAAAAAAACAAATCAAATTTGCTCCCTCTAAAGAACCT
>ENA-ORXT01002207-ORXT01002207.1-marine-metagenome-genome-assembly--contig:-NODE-2207-length-23877-cov-7.948235_pt1 | contig 23877 bp, 19 predicted proteins | sample MGYA00237868_ERZ511482 | MGnify/ENA metagenome assembly ERZ511482
GTTCGGGCCGCTGTTCGTGCAGGGCCTGCTCGACACCCGCGGCAAGGCGGTACCGGCACCGTTGCGCGAACGGGCCGCGGCCACGCTGGACGAACCGCTGGCGCGCGAGGCGGTGGCGGAGAGCATGCGCCGGTTCGTGCTGCGGGCGCTGGAGCGGGATCGTCCGGCGGGCAGCCCGTAGCACGTCACACGCTCGCCGATCGACCGGTCAGGAAACCCCGGCGGCGACGCTATCTGTTGTTATGGTGTGCACCGTCCTGGGCCGTGGAGCGCGATCGTGATCGCCAAGTCCGATCTCGTCATTCTGGTGGTATCGGCGAGCGCACTGGCCGTGGGCATCGTGCGCTGGCAGATCAACACCGCCGCGCCTCCGCCGGTACGGATCGTGGTGCCGGCCGCCACCGCTCCGGCACGGCAGGAAACGGCCCCGGTCGTCGACATGACCACCGAGCCGCTGACATCGATCCTGCCGTCCGCCGCGGGGGCGGTCGATTCCGGTACCGGGGGGGTCACCACGCCGGTCGTGCTGCCGGCAGCATCCGGTGCCGTGCGGGAGGATCGGGCGCCCTCGACCGCATCGCCCTCGACCGCATCGCCCGCTGCCGGCGAACCCCTGTACGGGGTCCACCAGGTGGTCGGCGGCGACAGCCTGGGTGCGATCGCGCTGCGCTTCGGCACCTCGGTGGAGGTCCTGCGCGAGATCAACGGACTCGACGGCACCACCATCCTGATCGGTCAGCGACTCCGGTACCCGCCACCCGCCAACTAAGGGCGATCTTGCAACAGGTATCGGCGCGAACGCACCACCGGCCAGAATCGTGGCCCCCCTTGTCGAGTGCCCGTCCCATGCCCATCACCCGCGTGATCGACGTCCAGGCCACCGAAGGGCGCTTCAGGACCATGCTCGTCGACGCCTTTCCGGACCGCGCGATGACCGTCGAGGGCCGGGTCATCCACATCGGTGGCGAGGGAACGTCCGTGCGCGTGCGCCTGCACGATCGCCCGGATCTCCACCCGGGGTCGCTGGACCTGCCGATGGAGCGGGTCGAGTTCGTGTTCGACGACGCATCGGAGGCCGAGGCCGATGCGTTCATGGAGAGCTACCGCGAGGCGACGATGCGCACCGGCGGCTGAGGCGCTACGCTTGGAGGGATGAACCCGGATACCCCGTTCGACCCGACCCTGTTCGCCGATCGCACCGTCGTCGTCACCGGCGCGGGCCGCGGCATCGGCCGCGCGGTGGTCAAGGCCTTCCACGCCTGCGGGGCGCGGGTCATCGCGCACGCCGGCCGCGAATGCGGCGAGCACGAGGATGCCGAGCGCCTGACCTGGCTGAGCGCCGACTTCCTTGACCGCGACGGGCAGGATCGCTTCGCCGACGCGGTGATGACGGCCAGCGAGAGGGTCGACGTGCTGGTGAACAACGCCGGCACCATGTTCGGCCGCTACCCGGCCGCCACCCTGAGCGACGAGGACTACGATCGCGTGCTCGAACTCAACCAGCACGCGCCGGTGCGGCTGACGCGTGCGCTGCTGCCCGCCCTGAGCCGGGCCGGCGATGCGCACGGAGCGGCCATCGTCAACACCGTGTCGATATCGGCCTCCACCGGTGGCAGCCCGGGCTCGTCGGTCTATTCCGCCAGCAAGGCCTTCGTGTCGACCTGGACCCGCGCCATGGCGCGCGAGCTCGCCCCGCAGGGCATCCGTGCCAACGCGGTCTCGCCGGGGGTGATCGACACCGACTTCCACCAGCGCTACTCCAGCACCGAGAAGCTGGAGAACACCCGCCGGCAGATCCCGCTGCAACGGCTGGGCACGGCCGCGGACTGCGCACCGGCCTACCTGTTCCTGGCGGCCGCGCGCCTGTCCGGCTACATCACCGGACAGGTGCTGGAGATCAACGGCGGGCAGCGCTGAACAGCTTGATGTCGGGCGAGGACAGCGCGCCGCAGAACGCCAGCAGCACGCACAGGCTCATCGCCACCGGCAACCAGAGTTCCCCGGAGGGCAGCACGAACCCGATGGCCAGGGTCAGCAGCACCCCGGAGCCGGTCTGCAGGCTGCCGGCCAGTCCGGAGGCGGTGCCGGCGAGTTCCGGGCGCACGCTCATCGCCGCCGAGATCACGTTCGGCAACGACATGCCGTTGCTGAACGCGAACAGCTGCATCGGCAGGAACAGGGCCACCGGATGGGTGCTGCCGGAGGCCAGCCAGAAGGCGACGATGCCCGCCCCCATCGGCACCAGCCCGAGCCGGATCATGCGAAACGCGCCCAGGCGTGCCGACAGGCTGCCGGCCACCAGGTTGCCGGCCAGGTAACCGATGCCGACCATCCCGAACCATAGACCGTAGTCGCTGGCCGCCATCCCGCGCCGCTCCATGGCCAGATACGGCGCACCGGCCAGGAAGGAGTAGTAGACGCCGACCGAGCCTGCCAGCAGCAGCGCCAGCGAGCGGAACGACGCCTCGCCCCACAACAGGCGCATCGCTCCGGGATCCCTGGCCGGGCCGGGCTGGCCGGGTCGACCCGTCGCACCGTGCGCTACCACGGCCCCTGCCCCCGTGACCGCCTCCGTGACCGCCCCCTTGCCGGCGGTCACGGGCACCGCGACGCTGGCCACGCTGGTCGCGGATCGCGCATGCGACGACATCCCCAGCGTCTCGCGCTGGAACAGGGCGGCGAGCAGCGTGAACACCAGCCCGATCAGCGCCAGGCCGCGGTACATCCAGTGCCAGTCCAGCGTGTCGGTGACCCAGCCACCCAGCGCCGGGCCGAACAGCGGCGCCACCATCATCGCCGTGGTCATCCAGCCGATCACGCTGGCCGCACGGTCGCGCGACCAGGCATCGCGCACGATGGTGCGCGGCAGGAACACGCACACCGAGGCCCCGAACCCCTGCACGAAGCGGCCGGCCAGCAAGGCCTCGATGTTCGGCGAGATCGAGCACAGCAGGCTGCCGACGGTGAACACCGCCAGTCCGAACACCATGACCGGGCGCCGCCCGTACCGGTCGGCGGCACGACCGAGCACGATCTGGGCGGCGAACGTGGCGATCAGGAACACCGTCAGGACCAGCTGCGCGGTGCCGTAGCTGGTCTGCAGGTCGATCATGACCGCGCTGGTCGCCGGCAGCACGCCGTTCATGGTCACGGGCCCGATGGCGCTGATGCCGACCAGCAGCAGCAGCAGCGGCCAGGCCAATCCTTCCACGCGCTCGTTCAACGGTTCGGTGGAGCCGCCCGGATCGTTCGAGTCCGCCAGCCCGGCGCGAACGTCGCTCACGGCGGTGCGCCCTGATCGGCGCGCGGGCTCACGCCGGCCTCCGGTCCGCCACGCGCCGCGAGGGCGAGCGTGCGCCGCGCCGCATCGAGGTGCAGCCGCTCGAGCATGCGCCCGTCCAGCGCCACGACCCCGAGGCGGGCGTTCTCCTCGCGCCCGAACACCTCGACCACGCGCCTGGCCCGCTCGACGCTGTCGGCATCCGGCGCGAACGCTGCGTGCACCGGCTCGATCTGTGCGGGGTGGATCAGCGTGCGCCCGTCGAACCCGGAGGCGACCGACAGGGCGCAGTCGCGGGCGAATCCGTCGACGTCGGCGAAGTCGTTCCACACCCCGTCCAGCAGCGACAGCCCGCCGGCACGCGCCGCGGCCAGGAACAGCGACAGCCAGGGTTGCAGGGCGGTGCGCACCGCGGCGGGCGAGGCCTCGGCGGGCAGCCGCGCCGCCAGCGCCAGGTCGTTGCCGCCCACGCACAGCGTGTCCAGCCGGCAGCCCGCCTCGCGGCCGAGGGCTGCGATACCGGCGAGCGACAGCACCGCGGCCGGCGTCTCCAGCATCGCCCAGACGCGCAGGCCGGCCGGTGCTCCCGCGCCATCGAGCCGATCCTGCAGCCGGCGCACCGCCTCCGCATCGTCCACCTTGGGCAGCAGCACGGCATCGGGCCGCGCCGCGATCACCGCCCGCAGGTCGTCGTCGAACCAGGGCGTGTCGGCCGCATTGACGCGCAGCACCTTGAGCCGGTGCCCGTAGTCGAGCGTGGTCAGCGCCCGCACGGCGTGCTCGCGCGCATCATTCTTGGCGTCCGGTGCGACCGCATCCTCCAGATCGACGATCAACGCGTCGCAGTCGAGCGTGGCGGCCTTGTCCAGCAGGCGCGGGCGCGAGGCCGGCATGTACAGCGCGGAACGGACGGGTAGCGGGGTCTGGAACGTCACGGGCTCACACCTGATCGATCGGCCTGATCGACCGGCCAGCATACTCGCTCGACAGGCCGGAATCGCCTGTACAGTGGCGCGCGCCCCGATCATCCCGGCCGCCCGGGTCGCCCGGGTCGCCAAGCCACGCAACGAGCCTCGACATGCACATTCTCCTGGTCGGCAACGGCGGACGCGAGCACGCGCTCGCCTGGAAGCTCGCCCGTTCGCCCCGCCTGACGCGCCTGTCGGTCGCGCCCGGCAATCCCGGCACGGCCCTGGAGCCGCATACCGTCAACGTGCCGATCGCGGTCGGCGCGCTCGACGAGCTGGTCGCGTTCGCCACCACGGAAGCGGTCGATCTCGCCATCGTCGGCCCGGAAGTGCCGCTGGTGGCGGGGCTGGCCGACCGGCTGCGCGCCGTCGGCGTCCCGTGCGTCGGCCCGGGTGCCGACGGCGCCCGCCTGGAGGGCAGCAAGGCGTTCGCCAAGGACTTCATGCACCGTCACGGCATCCCGACCGCCTCCCACGGCAGTTTCACCGACGTGGCCGCGGCACGCGCGTTCGTCGCCACGCACGGCGCACCGATCGTGGTGAAGGCCGACGGGCTGGCCGCCGGCAAGGGGGTGGTGGTGGCGCGCGATGTCGCGCAGGCGAACGCCGCGATCGAGGACATGCTGGCCGGCAACCGCTTCGGCGAGGCCGGGCACCGGGTGGTGATCGAGACCTTCCTGGCCGGCGAGGAGGCAAGCTTCATCGCGCTGGTGTCGGGCAGCGATGCCCTGCCCTTCGCCACCAGCCAGGACCACAAGGCGCGCGACGAGGGCGACACCGGTCCGAACACCGGCGGCATGGGCGCGTACTCGCCGGCCCCGGTGGTCACCGATGCGGTGCGGGCGCACGTCGTCGCCGACATCCTCGAACCGAGCGTGGCCGGGCTGATCGCCGACGGGGTCGACTACCGCGGCTTTCTCTACATCGGCCTGATGATCGACGCCGATGGCCGGGCACGGGTGGTCGAGTACAACGTACGGCTGGGCGATCCGGAGACCCAGCCGCTGCTGATGCGCCTGGACAGCGACCTGATCGATCTGCTGGAGGCGACGGCCGACGGCTCCCTGAAGGGTGTCGAGGCGCTCTGGTCGTCCGAGCCCGCGATCGGTGTGGTGATCGCCGCGGGTGACTACCCCGACGGTGGCAGCAAGGGGGCCGAGATCACCGGGCTGGACGCGGCACGCGATGCAGGTTGCACGGTGTTCCACGCCGGTACCGCGCTGCAGGGCGGCACCCTGGTCACCAACGGCGGGCGGGTGCTGTGCGTCGCGGCCACCGGCGAGAATCTGGCGGCGGCCAAGGCACGGACCGACGCCGGCGCGGCCGCGGTGCACTGGGACGGGGCCCGTCACCGGGGCGACATCGGCCACCGGGCGCTGGCGCGCGAACTGCGCGGATCGTGAGCGCGGCGCACATCGTCATCACCGGCGTCAGCCGCGGCCTGGGGCGTGCGCTGGTCGATGCGCTCGCCGTCCGCTTCGCCCCGACGGACAGGGCCGGCATGGCCGATCCCGCCGATGCGGACCGCATCAGCGGCTGCGCACGCTCGGCCGACGCGATACGCGACCTGAACGACCGGTTCGGCGCCCCTCACCGTTTCGAGGCGCTCGACATCAGCGACGCGGCCGCCGTCGCCCGCTGGGCGCGTGCCCTGCTCGCCGAGGCCGGCCCACCGACGCTGCTGATCAACAACGCCGGCGTGATCAACACGCCCGCCCCGCTGCACGAGGTGCCGCTCGACGAGTTCAGGCGAGTGCTCGACGTGAACGTCACCGGTACCTTCAACACCCTCCAGGCCCTGCTGCCGGCCATGCTCGACGCCGGCCGCGGCACCATCGTGAACCTGAGCAGCGGCTGGGGCCGTTCCACCGCACCCGATGTCGCCCCCTACTGCGCCAGCAAGTTCGCCATCGAGGGGCTGACCCGTGCGCTGGCCGACGAACTGCCCGCCCCGCTCGCCGCCGTGGCGCTGAACCCCGGGGTCATCGACACCGACATGCTGCGCGCAGCGTTCGGGGACGGTGCGGCGGGCTGTCAGGACCCGCGCGACTGGGCCGAGCGCGCGGTGCCGTACCTGCTGTCGCTGGGCCGAGCGCAGAACGGGGTGGCGTGCACGGTGCCGTGACACGCCGGGCGAGCGCGCTGCGCTCGATTTCCGGTCTGAAAAGGTAAGCGGGTGCACGCCTCCGGCTCGCCGGGATGACTGCCCTGGAAGCGCTCGTTGTAATTCTCGATGTCTTCGGACACGGGCAACGCCGCCCGGCATGATCGAAAGCATGGGCTCGACACGTGACACGATCGTCATCGGCAGTTCGGCGGGTGGCGTTCTCGCCCTGCGTCGATTGCTGTCCGCGTTGCCGGCGGATCTCGCCGCGACCGTGATCGTTGCGCAGCACCAGGCGAGCGACGGCCCGGCACGGCTCGACGAGGCGCTGCGCGACGTCTCGACGCTGCCCGTCGCCTTCGCTCGCGACGGCGAGACGCCGGCTCGCGGCCACGTGTACCTGGCGCCGCCGGACCGGCACACGATGCTGGCGGACGACGTCCTGGTGGTCTGCTCCGGACCTCGCGAGAACCGCTCGCGTCCCGCGATCGATCCGCTGTTCCGCACCGCCGCCGCCGCCCGTGGCGGGCGCGTCATCGCGGTTCAGCTGACGGGACTGCTCGACGACGGCGTTGCCGGGCTCGACCGGGTACGTCGCTGCGGCGGGCTGGTCGTGGTGCAGGATCCCGACGATGCCGAGTTCGACGCGATGCCGCGCAATGCGCTCGCGACCACGAAGGCGGACCATGTCCCGACCCTGCAGGCCCTGCCCGGTCTGCTCGTTCGTCTGGTCGGCGAACCCGTCTCGAAGGGGGTCATCCCGGCGGAGGTCGCGCTCGAGGCCCGCCTGTCGCTGCCCGGTCCGAGCCGTCCCCGCGAGGTCGCCCGTGTCGGCGAACCGGTCGCGCTCGCGTGCCCGGATTGCGGCGGACCGCTGTGGCAGTCCGGAGAGGGACTGACGGCCATCTACCGATGCCACGTCGGACACGCGCTGTCCACACGTGTGTTGCTCGAGGCGCAGAGCGAGCAGATCGAGCGCTCGCTGTGGGTCGCCGTGCGCTCGCTCAGCGAGCACGCCGCGACCCTGACCCGACTCGCCGACAGCTCCGACACGCGACTGCACAAGCTCGGTGACGGTTACCGGGAGCGTGCACGGGAGGCGCTCGATCACTCGGACCAGGCGCGGCGGTTCCTGCTGTCGCTGCATTCGGGACTGCCGGGTCCCGGCACCCGGGAACTCGCCGGTCACGGCCACACTGCCGCCAACGAGGACAACGATACGGCGCTCGGGCCGGTGCTCCTGCCCGAAGGCGAATGAGCCTCCTCCGAACGGTATCCGCAGCGAGCGACGGCGCGCTCGTCAATCCGCCGGGCGCATGGTGTCGATCGAACCGGACGTGATGGCCTCCAGCAGCGCGGACGTCACGAACGGCTTGGACAGCACCGCCAGCGGTTCGAGCGCGTTCACCTCGCGACGTGTCGCGCCGTCAAGCCGGCCGCTCAGGAAGATGCAGCGCCGTCCGTCGTGGTCGCGCAGCCGCTGCGCCGCCTCCAGGCCGCTGGTGTCCTGGGCCAGGTTGATGTCCAGGATCACGAAGGCGGGATCCAGGTCGAGCACCGCCGCGACCGTCTCGTCGCAGGTCCGGGTGCGCGCCAGCACCTTGATGCCGTTGCGTTCCAGTTCGTAGGCCAGATCCTCGGCGATCAGCGCCTCGTCCTCGGCCAGGACGACGGTCAGCGGGACACGCAAGCGCGGGGCATGCGGCGTGTCGGAGCGGGTTTCTGTCATGAGAAGTATGTGTACACGGATTCAGCGCACATCGCGATCGGGCGCGGCCGCAAGCGCCGCATCGATCCGGCCTTCGAGCGGGTAGGCCGGAAACTCGATCGAGAAGTGGACCTCGCCCGGCGTGAATGCCAGCTCGCTGGTCCCTTCGATCTGGGTCGGCAACGCCTGTTCGAGCAGGAAACGACCGAAGCCGTGATGCTCGGGCGGTACCGTCCTGCGCGCCACGCCGCGTTCGGCCCACGTCAGGCGGATACGTCGATCGCTGCGCCCGGTGGTCACGGTGATGCGCCCGCCACCCATGCTCAACGCGCCGTGCTTGACCGAGTTGGTGACCAGTTCGTGGATCGCCATGCCCAGGGCGAGCGCTTCGCGCGGTCGCAGGTTGACCGCCGGACCGACGCATTCCAGCACATCGGGCAGCCGCTCGGCGTAGGGGGCGAGTTCGAGCTCGATCAGTTCCCGTATCGAGGTGGTCTGCCAGTCGGTCTCGGTCAGCAGGTCGTGGGTGCGCGCGATCGCCTGCAGCCGATCGGTCAGCTCGTCGCGCATGGCCTCCACCGAGGTGGCGCTTCGCGCCATGAAGCGCACGATGGCGAGCACCGTCGCCAGCGTGTTCTTGACCCGGTGCTGCAGCTCGGCGAGCAGCAGCATCGCCCGCGACTCGTTGGCCTTGCGCTCGGTCACGTCCAGCCACACCAGCAGGGCACCCGGGTCGGCCGGCTCGTGCACCTCGCTGCCCGGCACCGACCCGGACGGCTCGACCACATGCGACGGCTCGATGCTCAGATCGTAGGTGTGCACGCGTCCGTCCTGCTCGAGCTCCACATCGATCCGGTGGCCCGAGCCCTTGACCAGCGCCTGCTCGAGCCCGGCGCGCACGGTCTCGCGAGCAGGCTCCGGCAGCCATTCGAGCAGGGATGCGCCGCGGTCCACCTCGCCGGGCAGCACCGGGTGCCCGGACAGCGCGAACCGCAGCCTCCCCTCCTCGTCGATCTCGTGAAAATGGATCGGGTGGATCGATACCGCCATGCGCAACCGGTCGACGTAGGCCTGCAGGTCGCGCTGCAGGGCCTTCTGCCCGGTGACCTCGCGCACGCAGATGCCGACCGCGAACACCTCGTCGCCGGCGGTGACCGGGTACAGGTCGATGATCCAGTCGCGCGCGCTCCCGGGCTCGGCCGGCGTGGTGCCGTGCACTTCCAGGTCACGGATCGTCTCGCCGGTGGCGAACACCTGACGCTGCAGGTGGGCGATGTTCATGTCGATGTCCGGAACGAGCTCGTCCTGGCGCTTGCCGATGTGCTCCTCGACGTCGAACCCGTGGATGGTGGCGAGCTCGGTGTTGACGCGCAGCCAGCGCAGCTCGCGGTCCACCAGCGACAGACCGACCGGCGTGGTGTCGTAGAGAATCTCGAGCTCGGCGTACTGGCGTTCCAGGTCGTCGGCGTTCTCGGCCAGCTGGCGCTGCTGGCGCACCAGGGCGCTCATGTCGAAGAAGGTCATGACCAGCCCCTCCAGCCGGTCGTCGACGGTGCGATAGGGGCGGATGCGCAGGATGAACACCTCGCCGGTGACGTCGATCTCGATCTCCCGGTCGCACGACTTGAGGGTGCGGAACACCTCGTCGGCATCGGCCTCGATGGTGTCGAGCGAGAAGCGGGCGTTGACCTCGGTCAGCGGCCGGCCGATGTCGGCGTCACGGATCGCGAACAGCGACTGCAGCTGTGGCGTGAAGCCGCGCACCAGCAGGTTGGCGTCCAGGAACAGCGTCGGCGTCTCGCTGGCCTCGAACAGGTTCTTCAGGTCATCGTGGGCGCGCTTGAGCTGCTGGTTGTTCTCGTTGAGCTCCGAGTTCATGGTCTGCAGCTCCTCGTTGATGGACTGCAGTTCCTCGCGCGAGGTCTCAAGTTCCTCGTTGGCACTCTGCATCTCGACGTTCATCGACAGCAGCTGCTCGTTGGTGGCGCGCAGGTCCTGCTGCGAGTTGTCGTTCTCCAGCAGAGCGATGTCCAGGTCGCGGCGCAGCCGCGACAGCTCCTGCTCGAGCGTCTCGACCTGCAGGTCCCCCCCCCCTCCGGTCGCCGAAGGCAGGCGTTCCGGCTGATCCAGCGGCTCGATCACCAGCAGCACGCAATCACGCTCCTCCGGCATGCGGTGCGCGCGCAGCCGCACCAGCGTCGTCTCGTCGATGACCCGCGCCTCGTGGACACCGAGCGCATCGGGGCGCACGGACGAGAGGGGCGCGTCCAGCCGGACCTCGAGGCTGCATATCGCACCGGGCTTGCCGGCGGCCGCCTCCTGCCGCACCTCGTTCACCAGGCGGCGTGCCGGACGCGCCAGCTGGAGCGACATCAATGCATCGAGCTCCATCGACACGGTGCCCGCCACCGGCTGCACGTGGCGTGTCATCGCCTCCGACATGTAGACGACGTGATTGCGGGTGTCGATCGCGGCGAAGGCCGGCGCGGCTCGCCTCAGGAAGTAGCGTTCGATCCGCAGCTCCAGGGGCGGCACGGTGCTCCTGGCAGCCGGTGTCCGTGCGGAATCGGCCGGCGGCCGGTCCTCGTGGCTGGCGAGTGCACTCCGGCTCGCCACGCCGGGCGGACGGCTGGAGATGCTGACCGACGGCATCCTGCCGACCGGAAGCGTGGAGTAGCTGTTGTGGGCGTCGTCGTCGCGCCGGTACAGCCGGTACCGGGAGTCGATCTCGTGGAACAGTTCCCGCGTGCGCGACGTGGTCTCCGACGAGCCCAGGAACAGTGCACCTTCCGGGTTGAGCGCATAGTGCAGGCGGTGGAACACGTCGCGCTGCGCATCGCCGTTGAGATAGATCATCAGGTTGCGGCAGGAGATCAGGTCGACGTGCGAGAACGGCGGGTCGCTGATCAGGTCGTGGCGGGCGAACACGCAGCAATCGCGCAGCAGGGAGGTGGCGCGCAGCTGATCGCGGTGATGCACGAACCAGCGCTTGCGCAGCAGGTCGGGCACGCCCTCCACGCTGGCGGTCGGGTAGCTGCCCTGCCGCGCCTGGTACAGGGCGGCTGCGTCGATGTCGGTACCGAACACCTGCAACGTGGCGTTCGACCCGGTCTCCTCGAGCAGGCCCAGCATGGTCATCGCGATCGAGTACACCTCCTCGCCGGTGGAGCAGCCGGCCACCCAGATGCGGATCTGCCTGGCACGCTCGGGATCGTGCACGGCCAGGTTCGCCAGCACCTGCAGGCGCAGCGCGTCGAACGCCTCGGGATCGCGGAAGAAGCGGGTCACGCCGATCATGAAGTCCTGGATCAGCCGTGCCCGTTCCTCGTCGTCGCACTCCAGCGTCTGGAGAAAGCCCTGCACCGAACGGTGACGGGTCAGCATCATCCGCCGCTCGATCCGGCGCACCAGGGTGCCGGGCTTGTAGGTGGTGAAATCGTGCCCCGACTCGTTGGCGCGCAGGGCGTCGAGCACGGCGGGCAGAGAGGCCTCGATCTCGCTCTTGCGCCGATCGATCAGCCCCGAGTCCTCGAGGACCGCCCGGTGCTCCACGATCTCGGTGATGCGCAGCGGAATGTCCACCGGGCGCAACGAGTAGTCGACCAGGCCGGTGGCGCGTGCGCTGTCGGGCATGCCCGGGAAGCGGGCGTCGCGCGCGGTCTGCGTGAAGGCGATGCCACCGGCCGTCTTGATCTGGCGCAGCCCGGCGGTACCGTCGCTGCCGGTTCCGGACAGGATCACGCAGAACGCCCGTTCGCCGAGTGCCGCGGCCAGGGAGGTGAAGCAGGTGTCGATCGGTGTGCGCACCCCGGTCTCGTTGATCGCCTCGAGCGTGTAGCGCATGCCCTCGATGTGCACGGCGTAGCCGGGCGGTGCCACCACGATGCGATCCGGCACGATCGGCTCGTCGTGCTCGAGCAGCTTGACCGGCAGCTCGGTGCAGACGTCCAGCAGTTCGTGCAGGATCGTGTCGTGACAGGGCGACAGGTGCTGCACCACGATCCAGGCCACGCCGACATCGGGCGGGATCGCTCCGACCAGGATCTTCAGCGGTTCCAGACCGCCGGCCGAGGCACCGATGGCCACGATCGGGCAGAGCCGTCGGGCGGGCGGGGTCGAGTCGGAGTGGTGTTCGTCCAAGGGGAAGCACGTCGAGGGGACCGGACGGCCAGTGTCAACCAAACTCACCCGTCGTGCGACCACTTTGCGCTATCACGCGTTGCGAACGGCCTCGTACACCGCCGCGATCAGCTGCTCCGCGGTGGCCGGCTTGCGTAGCAGGGTGGGCGCACCGAGTCGCGCACCCAGGGTCTTCACGAGGGTGACGTTCACCGCACCGCTGACCATCACCACCGGTGGACGGGGTTCGGCCAGGCGATTGATCTCGGCCAGCACGTTCAGACCGCCCTCGGGGGCGTAGCCGCGGTCGTTGTCCGTGACGAACATGTCGAGCACCACGGCCGAGAAGGTCTCCTCGCGCACGGCCTCGACCGCCGCGTCGACGGTGTGGGCCAGCACGGTGGCGATGCCGGCGGCCTCGAACCCGCGCTGCCATTGCCGCGCGATGTCGACATCGTCCTCGAAGATCAGCACACGTGCCGGAACGTTCTCGCGCCCGGGTGTCTTCATGCTCGTTCCCGACCCGTTCCGGGAGGGTGCCCCGGGACCGTTCCGCCCGCGTCCAGCACGAGCGACAGCGCCTCCAGCGTCAGCGGCTTGCCGAGAATCGGTGTACCGATGAACGGCTCGGACAGTGCGGTGGCGATATCGTAACCGGTGCAGAAGACGATCGGGATCCCGCGCCCGCGCAGCGCGGCGGCCGCTCCGAAGCCGGACTCGTCGCGCAGGTTGATGTCGACCAGGGCAAGGTCGTAGTCGTTGTCCCGCAACAGCTCGAGCGCGCGCCGCACGCTCGGTGCGGCATCGACATCGCGATATCCCAGCGCCACCAGCATGTGCCGGGCATCGTTGACGATCAACAGGTTGTCCTCCACCACGAGCGCCCGCCGAACCCGGGCCCCGGACGATACGCCGGGCGGGGGCGATACCGACGGTGCCGGCAATGTCGACCCGGCGTGATCGGACGGCGCGTCCGGCACCGGCATGTCCGACAGCGTGTCCCCCGCACCGGCCGTCTCCGCGCCCGACTCAAACGATACCGACGCCGCGGGCAGCCACAGGTCGACCTCCAGCCCGGTCGGCAGGAAGCGCATGCGCGCCTCGCCCTCGCACTCGTAGGCGATCGCGCCCTCGATCAGCGATCGGCCGAACCCCGAGCGCACGGGAGGCGTCACGCGCGGGCCACCGCTTTCGCGCCACGCGATCAGCAACCCGCCGGCGTCGCTCGTCCAGACCACGCCGAGGCGTCCCCCGGATGTCGACAGCGCGCCGTGCTTGGCGGAGTTGGTGGCCATCTCGTGGAACACCAGCCCCAGGATCGGCGCGATGTCGCCGCGCAGGCGACAGGCGTCCCCGTCGATCACGATGCGTTGCTCGTCGTCGTGCCCGAAGGGCCGAAGCCCGCGCAACAGCATCGTTTCCAGGTCCGCCCACTGCAGACCGTTCGCACCGACCGTGTCGTGCATCGTGGCCAGTGCCGTGATGCGTCGCTCGAGCGCGTCCGCGTACTGGTCGACCGACAGGCAATCGTCCCGGGTCTGGCGGGTGATGGATTGCACCAGCGCCAGGATGTTCTTGACCCGATGGTTCAGCTCGGCGATCAGCAGTTCACCCTGACGACGCTGGCGATCGCGTTCGATGTCGCTCACCGCGCGCAGCTGGAGCACGACCTCGAACAGCCGCAGCCGCAACTGCGTCAGCACCGCCTGATCGGCCACGCTCCAGGGCGCGCAGCGACCGCGCACCGACTGGCGGTACTCGTCGAACGAGCCGCGCGGGTGCAGGCGCGGCCCGTTGGGCCCGTAGGTCATCGACTTGTCGGGGATGCCGCCCCAGCGCACCTCGGTCATGATCTCGTTGCGCAGCAGCACCAGCCACAGGTCGCTCTCGCCGACGAGTCGCAGCACCAGCGCACCGCCGAGCATCGGCACGCCCGATTCGATCGCGTCCCGCCAGGCGTCACCGCACTCGGCGAGCGCGACCAGCGACTCGAACGTCACGATGTCCAGCGATGGGTCGGCGAGCGCGACGAGCTGGCGCAGCAGCGCCTCGGGCAGCATGTTGCCGCTGCTCATCACCCGATCGCGCTCCAGCAGGGCGAGCCCGTCGTGCGCGACCAGCGTCGGCAGGACCGCGACCAGTGTCCCGAACAACCCGGCGAGCGGCTCGCCCTGCCCCGGCTGCACCATCAGCGACCGGTACACCGAATCGGCCCGACGTCGCGATTGCAGCAGTTCCTCCTCGATACGCTGCTGCAGTTCCAGCGACAGGAACTGGGTGAACAGCTCGCACAGCGCGCGATCGTCCGCCGAGGGGCGGTTCGGCCGGTGGTGGTGGCAGGAGATCAGCCCCCACAGCTCGCCGCGCACCGTCAACGACAGCGACAGGGTCGAGCGCACGCCCATGTTGGCCAGGTACTCGATGTGGATCGGCGAGATGCCGCGCAGGTGCGCAAGGCTCAGGTCGAGCGGTTCGCCGCGGCCGCCCTGCGCCCGCACGTCGAGCAGGCCGGCAGGCGCTGCACCGATGTCGGCGATCAGCCGCAACGGGCAGCGCAGCGCGATGCGCCGCACCTGGGGCGGGATGTCGTAGCCCGGGTAGCGCAGCCCGAGAAAGGAATCGATACCGACGCCGGTGGCCTCCGCCACCACCTCGCCGTCGCCGTTGTCGAAGAAGCGGTAGGCCATCACCCGGTCGTGGCCGGTGGTGTCACGCACGCAGGCCACGGCCCGCTCGAGCAGCGGCTGGACGCCGTCGGCCGAACACGTGGTGGCCAGCATGTGCCTGGCACGCGACAGCAGCGATCCGCTGCGCACCTCGGGGGCTGCCGGTTCGCACTCGATCACCAGGCGCGGGCCCGAGGGCGTGTCCACGCGACAGGCTGCCAGGTCCTGCCAGCCCGCGCCGATCCTGACCCTTCCGAGCCGCTCTCGCTGCACCGCCAGCGTGTCCAGGGCGGCGATGCCGCGCACCGCGTGCGCCGCCTCGTCACCGAGCAGCGCGGCCAGCCTGACATCCGGACCGAGCCCGCCGTCGTCCAGCCCGAGCACCTCGGCCAGGTTCGACGAATGGTGGGTGAGCCGCTCGTCGGCGACGTCGATGGCCAGCAGCGCACCGAACGGTTGCACCTGACCCGGTACGTGGATCGGCTCGCGTTCGCAATTGGACAGCGCGACGCGGAAGTCGTCCGGATCGAGATCGGGCGGTTGTGAAGGCGACATGCGATATCGAAGGAAAAATGGACGACGCGGCATGGACGGCACCGCCCGTCGGCGGATACTACCGTGGTGAATACCGATGCTGCCCTCTCGCGTACCGAACGCCTGCGCCGCCTCACCGCCGGGCAGCACGCAGCGCTCGAACGGGTCAGCGGGTTGCCCGGATCGCTGCGCTCGCGCGCCGACCTGCTGCACGTGCTGGTCACCTTTCACGGTTTCATCGCGCCACTGGAGCCGATGTTGCGCGATGCGCAGGACTGGCACGCGATCGGGCTGCCGCAGGTGGCGGGCGGACGGTGCGCACGGTTGCGCGCCGATCTGCACGGGCTCGGCCTGAGTGCCGCGGACATCGCCGCCCTGCCGCTGCACCCCTCGCCACCGGCCTGCGAGACACCGGCGGCGGCCTGGGGCATCGCCTACGTGCTCGAAGGCTCGACCATGGGCGGACGCCTCATGTCACGGCACCTGGCGGCCCACCCGGACCCGACGATGCCGGCGCACTCGCACCACTTCGACGCCTACGGCGCGCGTACCGGCGCCTGCTGGCGGGCCTTTCGCTCCGGGCTGGATGCGCTGGTGCTCGAGGAGGGTCGGGAAGCATCGCTGGAGACCGCGGCGCGCGACAGCTTCACCCGGCTCGCCGACTGGTTCGAGCAGCGGTTCGCCCCCCGCCAGGGGCCGGCGTCCCGCGCGTCACCGGTGACGGAGTGATGACGCCCTGTGCGCCGCCTGGCGAACACTTTGCCGATCGGCCGCTCGATGTTCCCGGATAGGACATGGTCGAACCGGATTCCCGCAGGAGCCGAAGCATGCGCCGTGGCGCACCGCTCGCACCGACGTTCACGGCAAGTCACTTCGCAGCGATGTTCGCGCACGCACCGGCGGCCATGCTGGTGGTCGATCTCGATGCCTCGGTGGTGCTGGTCAACGTCCGGGCGGAGGAGATGCTCGGCTTTTCCCGGAACGAACTGCTGGGACGCTCGGCGGATCGGCTGGCACCGCCGGACCGACGGCGGGAATGGCGTCACGCGCTGCTCTCTCCGACGGGCCCCCTGCCGCCACGGGCCGTGCACCACACGATCGTTCGACGCAAGGACGGCCAGCGCGTGACGCTCGATCTGGAGCCGCGATTGATCGACGTCGGGAACGCGCCGCTCATCCTCGCATCCCTCGTCGACAACCGCGAGCGGCTCGGTGCCGCGGCGACGATCGCGGCCGCGGCGCAGGAGAAGAACCTGCTGGTGTCGGAGGTGCATCACCGTGTCAAGAACAACCTGCAGGTGATCTGCAGCCTGTTGAGATTGCAGATGGCCGAGATCGATGATCCGGAACTGTCGGATGTGCTGAGCGACAGTTACGCCAGGATCGTCTCGATGGCGCTCGTCCACCAGGCGATCTGCCATGCGCCGAACGTGGCGCGCGTGGACTTTCACTACTTTCTCGACATGCTCGTCGTCAGGCTGCGCGAGATCCACCGGCACAGCGATACCTCCCTGCCGTTCGAACTCGATGCGATCGAGCTGAGCATGACGATGGACCGGGCCATGCCGTGCGGCCTCGTCGCCAACGAACTGCTGGCCGACGCGCTGCGCCGGTCGATGTCGTCGCGCTGCGGCCTGAAGGTATCGTTGAGCGCCCGCGACCGGACGACCGGATGTCTGCGCCTGCAGCACGCCGCGCCGTCTGGATCGTGGGCGCCGGTCGGCCGGGGGGATCTCGGCAGCCGGTTGATCGAGCTGCTCGTGGAACAGGCGCACGGCACGCTGCACGTGGACGACCGTCCCGGCGGTGCCCGGGAGTTCACCTTTCCCATCCATGCACATCCCCACGTCCATCCCCACGTCCATCCGGAGGCCTGACCCGTCCATGTCCGCCGTCGTGCCCGAGCCCGCCACGATGCCGGCGCCCTCCATACTGATCGTCGAGGACGAACGCATCGTCGCCCTGCACCTGCACGATCAGCTCGTCAGGCTCGGCTACGCTGTGCGGGGCATGTCGGCTTCGGCCTCGGATGCGCTGGATCTCTACGCCGCGACGGACCCGGACATCGTGCTGATGGACATCCGTCTGGATGGCGAGATCGACGGAATCGATGCCGCCGCCCGGATGAACGAGATCGGGCGCGCCGCCGTCGTCTACCTGACGGCGAGCGCCGAGGACGAGACGATCGCCCGGGCTCGCCGGACCAACCCGTTCGGCTACCTGATCAAGCCGTTCTCCGAGCGCGAGCTGCACGCCACGCTCCAGATCGCCTTGCAGCGGCGCATCGACGATCGGGCGCTGCGCGCGAGCGAGAACCGGCTGCGACTCGCGCTCGATGCGGCACGGATGGGCTCCTGGGAACTCGATCCGGTCGGGGGGCACCTGCACTGGGACCGTCAGACCGGCCTGATCGTCGGTTGCGGCGATCCGCCCTCCCGGCACCGGTCGCGCTCGCTGGCGAAGCGGCACGTGCATCCCGAGGACATCGCCGCCGTCGAGAGCACGCTGGCGACGATCCGCGACGGGGGTGCGCTCGGGCAGGTCGAGTTCCGGGGCGCGCCGGCCGAGGGAGAGGAGCGCTGGTACCGCATTCAGGCGAAGCGCTTCGACGGTCTCGGGAGCAACGCCCGGCGCATCGTCGGGGTGGTGCAGGACATCACCTCGGCGCGTGCCGACGAGGTCCGGCTGCGGGAGGCGGCGAGCGTCTTCGAGGCGGCCCACGAAGGCATCCTGCTGCTGGACCACGAGTTGCGGGTGACGGCCGCCAATCCGGGCTACTGCACCATCACCGGCCTTGCCGAGCACGAGATCGTCGGACGCCGGCCGCCGCTGCTCGACATCGACGGTGCCTCGGCCACGGCGGCGGCACGCGACGCGATCGGTTCACTGCTCGCCGCCGATGGCTGGCGCGGCGAGCTGACCGGGCGGCACCGCGATGGCAAGGCGTTGATCATGCGGGTGGATCTGGTGGCGGTCAGGAACCCGAGCGGCGAGCTGATGCACAACGTCGCCGTGCTGTCCGACATCACGGCGTTGCGCACCGCCGAGGACGAACTGCGTCACCGGGCCCACCACGACAGCCTGACGGGCCTGGCCAACCGGTTCCTGGGCCGCGACCGGCTGCACCACGGCCTGGAGCGCTGCCGTCGCCATGGCGGGCGCATCGCCCTGCTCATGATCGACATCGATCATTTCAAGCGCATCAACGATACCTACGGTCACGCCGCCGGTGACGAGCTGCTGCAGGCGGTCGCGCAACGCCTGCTCGAGCGCACGCGCGCGGAAGACACCGTGGCCCGGCTCGGCGGTGACGAGTTCATGATCGTGCTGGAGAAAATCCGGCAGGACACCGAGCTGGGCACGTTCACACGCCAGATCGTGGAACTCGTCGCCAGGCCGCTGACGATCGGCGGCGTCACGGTGAACGTCAGCACCAGCATCGGCATCAGCGTCTTTCCGGACGATGCCGACAACGTCGAGGATCTGATTCGCGCCGCCGACACCGCGCTCTACGTGACCAAGGAGCGAGACCGGAACGGCTTCACCTTCCATTCGCCGGACATGCGCGACCGTATGGGCCACCAGGTGCTGGCCGAGCTGGACCTGCGTCGCGGCATGGCCGACGGCGAGCTGCTGCTGCATTTCCAGCCGCTGGTCAGCCTGGCATCCGGTCGTATCGTCGCGGCCGAGGCCCTGCTGCGCCGGCGCACCCGGGACGGGCGCCTGCACGGCGCGGAGACCATCGTCCCGGTCGCCGAACGCGGCGAGCTGATCGTGGAGATCGGCGAGTGGGTGATTCACGAGGCGTGTCGTCAGGCGCTGGTCTGGCAATCGGCGGGCGCGTCCCGGATTCGCCTGTCGATCAACGTCTCCGTACAGCAGCTCACGCACGACAGCCTGGCGCGCACGTTCGACACGCTGCGAGGCATGCCGAACGTGGATGCGGATCTGATCGAGCTGGAGATCACCGAGGACTCGCTGCAGACCGAGGAGCGGGCCCTGCAGGCGGTGCGGGAGCTGGAGGCGATGGGGATCGGCTTCGCCATCGACGACTTCGGCACCGGCTACTCCAACCTGCATTCGCTGAAGCATCTGCCGCTGCGAAGGCTGAAGATCGACCGGTCGCTGGTGCAGGACCTGCCCGGCGACACCGATGACGTGGCGATCATCGAGGCGATCATCGCGATGGGGCATCGCCTCGGCCTGCAACTGGTCGCCGAGGGCGTCGAGCGCCGCGAGCAGCACGACTTCCTGGCGGCACGCGGTTGCGAGGAGGCCCAGGGGTACTACTACGCCCGACCCCTGTCCGCCGAAGCGTTCCTGGAGCGACTGCTGCGCGACGACCGCTGAGCGGGTGGCATGCACCGACCAGGCTGGACGTATCGCGTCAAACGCTCGAACCAGCGGGGTGGTCTTCGCCCAGCAGGACCATGACGTCCGCATCGCTATCCGGAGGGTGCGTGACGCGAGCGCGACTGCCGTACACCCGAGCTTCGACAACCGGGTAGTGCTTCCGCAACACCCGAACGAAGCGGGACACGGCGGGCACCGTCAGACGGTCCATGCGGGCAACTCCGAAAAGAGCGGTGCCGGGCTCAGCGCTTCATCGAATCGAAGAATTCTCCGTTGGTCTTGGTCTGCTGCAGCCTGCCGAGCAGGAACTCGATCGCCTCGACCTCGTCCATGGAGTGCACGAACTTCCGGATGATCCAGGTCTTCTGCAGCTCGTCCTCGCTCATCATCAGCTCCTCGCGCCGGGTGCCGGAGCGGTTGATGCTGATCGCCGGGAACACGCGCTTCTCGGCGATCTTCCTCTCCAGGTGCAGCTCCATGTTGCCGGTGCCCTTGAACTCCTCGTAGATGACCTCGTCCATCTTGGAGCCGGTGTCGACCAGGCAGGTGGCGATGATGGTCAGGCTGCCGCCCTCCTCGATGTTGCGCGCCGCGCCGAAGAAGCGCTTGGGCCGGTGCAGCGCGTTGGCGTCCACGCCACCGGTCAGCACCTTGCCGGACGAGGGCACCACGGTGTTGTAGGCGCGCGCCAGACGGGTGATCGAGTCGAGCAGGATGATCACGTCCTGCTTGTGCTCCACCAGCCGCTTGGCCTTCTCGATGACCATCTCGGCCACCTGCACGTGCCGGCTGGCCGGCTCGTCGAAGGTGCTGGCGACCACCTCGCCGCGCACCATGCGCTGCATCTCGGTGACCTCCTCGGGCCGCTCGTCGATCAGCAGCACGATCAGCACCGCATCGGGATTGTTGGCCGCCAGGCTCTGCGCGATGTTCTGCAGGATCATGGTCTTGCCGGCCTTGGGCGGGGACACGATCAGCCCGCGCTGGCCCTTGCCGATCGGGGCGGCGAAGTCCACGATGCGCGCGGTGATGTCCTCGGTGCTGCCGTTGCCGCGCTCCATGTCCATGCGCTCGTCGGGGTGCAGCGGCGTGAGGTTCTCGAACAGCACCTTGTTCTTGCCGGTGGACGGCGCCGAGAGGTTGATCTCGTCGAGCTTGACCAGCGCGAAGTAGCGCTCGCCCTCCTTGGGCGGGCGGATGCGCCCGAAGATCGTGTCGCCGGTGCGCAGCGCGAAGCGGCGCACCTGGCTGGGGGAGACGTAGATGTCGTCGGGTCCGGCCAGGTAGGAACTGTCCGAGGAGCGCAGGAAGCCGAAGCCGTCCTGCATCAGCTCCAGCGTGCCGCCGCCGAAGATGTGGTCACCGTTCTTCGCGTGCGCCCGCAGGATCGAGAAGATCATGTCCTGCTTGCGCTGGCGCGCCACGTTCTCGATGCCGATCGACTGGGCCAGCTCCACCAGTTCCGTGGCGTTCTTCTTCTTGAGGTCGTTGAGGTTCATACGCGGTGTGTCGTCGGGCCTGGCGGGGCGGGAAAGGGGGGTGGGTCTGGGAGGGGGTGGCCTGCGCGGAATTCGACGCGGCACTGTCGAACGCGAACGGTTCGACGGGACGGCCCGGACGGGCTCGATGGGCGAGGGGTGGAAATGTCGGGCCGGCGAGACGTGCGCGCGGCCGGCACGGGATGGCCGGGGCACGACGTCGTTCACGCAGACACGGGTGGGACCGGCTTTGCGGCGCGATGGCCTTGAACCGGACACCGGCAGGCTAGCATGCGTGCGGCACACCGTCCACCGAGCCGGTGCACGGCGTCCTGCACGGATCGGGCCGGGCGCGGGTGTCGATGGGACGCCCCCCCCCGGCAGGCCGTCCGCGGACCGGACTCAGGCGTGCTGGTCGAGAAAGTCGGTCAGCTGGGCCCTGGACAGCGCGCCGATCTGGGTGGACTCGACCGTGCCGTTCTTGAACAGCATCAGCGTGGGGATGCTGCGAATGCCGTACTTGGGCGGCGTGTTCGGGTTCTCGTCGATGTTCAGCTTGACGATCTTGACCTTGCCGGCGTAGCCCTCGGCCAGATCCTCCAGCACCGGGCCGACCGCCTTGCACGGGCCGCACCACTCGGCCCAGTAGTCGACGAGCACCGGCGTGTCGGACTCGAGCACCTCCTGCTGGAAGGTCGCGTCGGTAATCGCGGTAACATGGTCGCTCATGCGTGTCTCCTTGTCGTAGGGTGGTCCGGCGCCGTCGGACGTGGCGGACGCGGTGTCGAATCGTCTCACAGGTGAGCGAGCGCGTCGCCGACATCGACCCGATGACTCGGGACGCGCATGGGCATGGGCATGGGCATCGCCACCCTGCCCGGTCGGGGTCTGTGCCACGTGCAGCCCACCGCCCCGTCGACCCCGTCCGGCCCGTCTCGGGTCGCAGCTCCCGCGCAGCCGTCCGCTGCGCTCTCGAAGCCGTCCGGAAGCCGTCCACCATGAGTGCCACTCCTGTCGATACGCCGGCCTTCCGAGACCTGGGCCTGCCGGCACCGCTGCTGCTGGCCACCGACGAGCTCGGCTACACGCACACCACCGAGATCCAGGCGCTGACGCTGCCGGTCATCGCCGCCGGGCGCGATGTCGCCGCCCAGGCGCAGACCGGCACCGGCAAGACGGCCGCCTTCCTGCTCGGCAGCTTCGCGCGCCTGCTCGAACGGGCACCCTCGCCCGCACGTCGGCCGGACCAGCCGCGCATGCTGGTGATCGCACCCACCCGAGAACTCGCCATCCAGATCGACAAGGATGCCCGGGGGCTCTCGAAGCACACCGGGCTGAGCACCGCGGTGGTCTACGGCGGCATCGACTACGAGAAGCAGCGCGAGCAGCTGGCAGGCGGTGTGGACGTGCTGATCGGCACGCCCGGTCGGCTGATCGACTATTTCAAGCAGAAGGTGTTCGACCTGGCGGCCCTGGAGATCGTGGTGCTGGACGAGGCGGACCGCATGTTCGATCTCGGCTTCATCGCCGACATCCGCTTCCTGCTGCGGCGCATGCCGCCGCCCGGCCAGCGCACCAGCATGCTGTTCTCGGCCACGCTCTCGCACCGGGTCATGGAGCTGGCCTACGATCACATGAACGATCCCGAGGAGCTCAAGACCGAGGCCACCGAGGTCACCGCGGAGGGGGTCACGCAATCGCTCTACCAGCCGGCGCAGGACGAGAAGATCGGCCTGCTGCTCGGCCTGCTGCGCGACCTGCGACCACCGCGCTCGATGGTGTTCGTGAACACCAAGCGCACCGCCGAGCGCATCGAGAGCTACCTGGTCGGCAACGACATCGTGTGCGGGCTGCTGTCCGGGGACGTGCGCCAGAACAAGCGCCAGCGCATCCTGGCCGATTTCGTCGCCGGCAACCTACCGCTGCTGATCGCCACCGACGTGGCCGCCCGCGGGTTGCACATAGACGATGTGAGCCACGTGTTCAACTACGACCTGCCCCAGCAGGCGGAGGACTACGTGCACCGCATCGGTCGGACCGCGCGCGCCGGCTCGGAAGGCGTCGCGGTCAGCTTCGCGTGCGAGAACTATTCCTTCTCGCTGCCGGAGATCCAGGCCTACATCGGCCGGAACATCCCGCTGGTGCCGATCACCGACGAGATGCTGGTGGCGCCGAAGCCTCCGGCCCGCATCGAGCGCGACCGGGTCGAGCGACCGGGGGACAAGCGGGGCGCACGCGGCGCCGGCGGCGGACGCGGTGACAGCCGCGGCGGGAGCCGGCACAAGGGCGTCGCGCCCGACACGGCAACGTCGCGACGGCGCACACCCCGTCCGGCGGCGGCGAACCCGTCCGCCACGCCTCCGTCCGCCACGACTGCGTCCGGCACGTCTCCTGCGAGCGAATCCGCCTCCGCGGCCGGAACCGCCGACACGGTCGCACCGGTGACGTCCGCCATCGCTCCGAAGCGGCGTCGCCGTGCGCGCAGGCGCCCGGCCGCCGATGCGGCACGCCGGGTCGGTCCGATCGACCCGGCCGCGGCTGGCGGCGACGGCGACGGCACCGACGACTGAGCCACACTCTCTCTATACTCGTCCACGATCATTCACGGACCTCTGCATGAACCCTCGCGACGCTCGCAGCAACATGGTCGAACAGCAGGTACGCCCC
>ENA-ORXT01002208-ORXT01002208.1-marine-metagenome-genome-assembly--contig:-NODE-2208-length-23874-cov-11.496323_pt1 | contig 23874 bp, 10 predicted proteins | sample MGYA00237868_ERZ511482 | MGnify/ENA metagenome assembly ERZ511482
ATCCTAAATATTATCTTTCCCGAACGCCTTACCAATATATACCTATGACCGCTTTACAAGCAGTAAAGGTGAATAGTTTGATAGGAGAGCGTAAAAATCCAGATTCCATTCTATCTCCACGACAAATTGCGCTTGCCAAATACGTGAAAAATCACTCCGATAAAAACTGGACTTCAGCTATTAATCAAGATATTATAGTGGCTTGGAATAAAGTAGAAGGCTTAGTGGCGAATTAAAAATAATATGTTCATTTTATTTTTCATTCGTTGCTTACGTTTTATAAAATTTTTAGAGGGAGCTAATTTGATATATTTTTTTGCAAAAAAATATATCAAATTAGCTCCCTCTAAAGAAGTTACCCCCCTATTTTCTTAACTATATCGTATTTTTGTTGATATGAACAAAGAATACAATATACTCTATGTCGATGACGAAGTAGATAATTTAACTGCTTTTACTGCTTTATTGCGCCGTTACTATCACATTACAACGGCACAAAGCGGAGAAGAAGCCTTAGAATTATTGACCCAGAAAGAATTTGCATTAGTGATTAGTGATCAGCGGATGCCGAAGATGACGGGCGTAGAGTTATTTGAAGAAATAAAGAATTTATATCCAGATACGATACGAATTATTTTGACAGGATATAGTGAAATGAGTGCCATAATAGATGCGATTAACAAAGGTCAAGTGTATCATTATATTACCAAACCCTGGGTAATAGAAGAATTAAAGGTTATCCTAGATAATGCCTTAGAAACGTATGGCCTAAAGGTAGACAATAAAGCCTTAAATACAGAAAAAGATCAACTCTTGCTACAGACGGCGAAGATGGAAAAGGACCAAATAATGGCACAATTTGAGATTCTAAAAAGCCAAATTAATCCGCATTTCTTGTTCAATAGTATGAATATTTTATCCTCTCTCATACCTAAAAGTCCAAAATTAGCCGTCAAATTTACCAGTCAATTCTCCAAAGTATTTAGAAAATTATTAGAGAATAATGAAGAGGTAGTTATTCCCTTGGATCAAGAATTAGATTTTATAAAATCCTTTCTGTTCTTGCAGAAGATGCGCTTTGATAAGAGTTTAGAGATAGAAGTAAGAATCGAAAAGAAGAAATTAAATCGGGCCTTGCCGCCTTTTGGTTTACAGCTATTAATAGAAAATGCCATCAAGCATAATATTATTTCAGAGGAACAACCGCTAAAGATTACTATCAGCAATGAAGGGGATTATTTGCAAGTGCAGAATAATTTACAATTAAGGTTGGTACACGAAGAATCGACACGTATTGGTTTGAAAAACTTAAAAGCCCGTTATCAATTACTAACAGATTTACCCGTAGTGATTGAAAAGACAGATACACACTATACTGCTAAGATTCCTTTGATAGAAGACTAGTGGTTAGTTGATTAAATTATTGAGTATTTTTATTAGACGTTGACATTCGTTCAGTTGAATAATTTGATAGATGCCATGAATAAAATTTTTTGGGTCACTTATGGAAAAACTCAAACTTAAATTCATCTCAACAAACCACAACCACGGAGTGGTTGAACACGGGAATCCGAGGAACATCATATATATCTACCTAAAACTTAGGACAACTCACCCGACCACGCCGTCCTTTTTCTGGCAATAAATAAATAAAAGAAGCCTCAAAAGCACCCCTAGAATTGGAAGCAGGCGTTAATTGAGAAACATTAATATCGTAGCTAAGGCCTATCATCCAAGTTTCCATTTCCAAGAAAGCCGTTACCGTAATCGCTTCCAAGCCTATTCCATTATCTAACTTGTTAGTTAAGTGTCCCCATGCACCAATTCTTAAAGCCATGCCATCCGCATCAGAAGAATAACGGAAATTAGCCCCTGCATTAATATCCATAGAAGGCCCTTGAAAATGTACAGATGCTGCGGGTAAAAGACTTAAATATTTAGTCATAGATACTTCGCCGCCTAAATGCACGACATATCGTTCTAATAAAGGTTCTACTTGTTCATCAAATAAAGAGACATTGGGTGCATTGATATGATACATTGCTGCACCCAAATAAAAAGAATTATCGCCAGTTATCGTGTACCACATCACTCCTGCACTAAAATCAGGATACACTGCGCTGCGGTCCATTCCTATTTCTCCCGAAGGTGCGGCAAAATCTATAGCTACATTTTCTTGGTCAAATTGTTCAGAAAACCAAAGATTGCCAATATCAATCTGGCGTTGACCAACACCTCCTTGCGCACCTGCTACTAAATAATAACTTTTTTTAGAACTACCACCGAGGTATTTCATAAAGGCAAGATTAAGATTCCCATTGGTTTGCGTAAAATTAGAAGAACCTGCTTCATCTCGTAAACCATTCAAGCCAACCGCAAAATAATCATTACGTCCTACATTGAACCGATAATCTAAATGGGCTGCCATTGTCCGAAAAGGAACATCATTTAATACACTCGCCCATTGATCTCGATAGTTTGCGATAAACCGCATCCTACCCTCGTATACTACATTCATAGCTGGGTTGAGTTGGTCGGGGGCTGCGTAGAATTGGGCAAAGCGTGGATCTTGTGCTTTTAAATCAATGGTGAGGGTAAAAAAGATAAAGCCTAGTAAAATGTATCTCATGTTTGTTACTTTGTATGGTGTAAGTCGAATTTAAGTTCAAGTTCAAGTGTCAAGTTCAAGTTCAAGTTCAACACTAGACGTTGAAAGCGTCTGGTCGTCAACGTCTTGTGTTGAACTTGAACTTGATACTTGAACTTAAAAATCATCTCATTAAAGTAGTACTCCCCCTAAAGAGTTCTGATTGTTGGTCCAAATATTCTACTTCCATAATCCAAGTAAACGTGCCACTATTCATGGCTTGTCCTTTGAAGAATCCATCCCATCCTAAGACGTTAGGATCATTCACAAAGAAATCTAAGGCAGTAAAAACTTCTTCGCCCCACCTATCAAAGAGGCGGAAATATTTTACCTTAATATTAGATTGACCGTGGACCAGTAAAATATCATTAAAACCATCATTGTTAGGGGTGAAACCTGTCGGAACAAATATCTTTTTGGGATTAGATATGCGGAGGAATAACTCAGTCTCAGCTTCGCAGCCAAGCTCGTCTACTGCGTATACTTCAAAATTGGTGCTAGTTTGTGGTTTTACAAGGATTCTTTCACAATTTTCTGCTAGGCAATCGAAACTTTCAGTAGTAGAGGCATTCCAATTTACTTGGACTGCGCCTTGGTTATTATTATAGGTTACTGCGATAATTGCCGAATCGCCAAGAGCAACATTATCTGAGGTTAGTAAAAGCTGTAAAGAAAACTCAGGACCATCTTCAATAAATACATTCCGTTCTTCCCAAATACATCCTTTACTATCTCTAACATAAGTTGTATAACCACCTGTTGAAAGACCTATAAAAATTGGACTATTTTTAAAATTATTTCCATCTAAGCTATATTGATAAGGAGGTATTCCACCAATGGGCGTTAATTCTAATCGACCATTATTTTCTCCTAAGCAGGAAGCATTTTCAATAGCTATATTACCTGTTAAATTCTCTGGATTATTTAAGGTAAAATTTTCTACTACTTCACAATCATTATTATCTGTAATGGTCAATGCATAGTTGCCTGCTGCTACCCCTTGTAAATCTTTTTCGGTAGAACCATTGGACCAAGCGTAGGAATAATTTGCAATACCTCCCGCTATATCCACCTCAATAATGCCACTTGCATCTTCATTGCAAGCATTTTGAGTTAATTGAATACGTTCGATAATTAGCGCAGTAGGTTGCGCTATTTCAAAAGTTTCTGTAAGACCACAGCCTTTTTCATTAGTTGCCGTTACACTATATATACCTTCCGCTAAATTACTGGCTGTGTTTCCTTCAAAGGAACCTTCATCTCCTTGCCAATCATAAGTCATAATTAGAGAATTATCACTCGTCCCCTCAATCGTAATACTTCCGGAATTATCATCTGAACAAGCTAAATCGGTAGCTGTTGCTATCAAATTAATCTCTTCTGGGCTAGATAAAAATTTAGGGATACGATTACTACAATTGTTTTGATCTCTAATGGTAAGGGTGTAAGTCGTATTGCCTGCTAGGCTATCAATAATTTGAGTAGTTGCATTATTACTCCATTGTAAGGTGTAATTATCTATTTCGCCTGCGCCATTTCCACCCGTGATTGTCGTAACAGCTAATTTGCCATCTTCCGTATTATGACAGGTAGGGGCAGTGCTAAGAATGTCTGCTGCTATTGAATCTAGCGTAGTAATAGTTATAGATTCTGTTAGCGAACAATTATTTTCATCGCTCACTGTTACAAAATAAGTTTGCCCTGCTAATTGATTGGCAGTTGCTCTTGTACCTTTATCTTCACTCCAATTATATTGAAAATTAGTTCCCGTTCCGCCCATTACGGTGATAGTAGCTTCTCCTTGAGGATCATTAAAACACCCAATTTCAGTTTGCTCAAGCGTAACAGTTAAAGCGGATAGGGGTTGCGCTATAAGTACATTAGCGGTTTCTTGACAAGCATTGCTATCTTCAATAGTGACCATATAAGTCCCTTCTGTTAAACTGGTAGCAATGGAATCTTTTTGATTTTTGGCATCACTCCATTTATAGGAATAGGGTGGTACACCCCCCATCGGAATAGCAATAGCTTCTCCCGTATTTTCACCAAAACACAATACGTCTTGCTTCTCCGTTGCGATTTGTAAAGCACTTGGATTTTCTAAAAGGATATTGTTTTGGCTAATGGTACAACCCCTTTGGTCGGTAACTAATAAACCATAAGCGCCTGCTGCTAAAGCTAAAGTTGGATTTTGTAATTGTCCATTGGACCATTCATAATTATAAGGTGTCGTTCCTCCACTTACAAAAGCATTAATTGCCCCATTTGTAATATCATTACATAAAGGAGGGGTTATGTTTAAAGAATCAATCCCTAATGGAGGAGGACTTGCTACTATTGCGGTATCTACAATAGCACATTGATTGCCATCAGAAATAGTAAAAGCATATTTGCCCGGCAATAAATTACTAATTTGTGGGGTAGTCTGACCATCTTCCCATTGATAGGTATAGTTCCCAGTGCCTCCTTCTACTACAATATTAATACTACCATCTGCTTTGTCGTGACAACTTGCATTTACGCCTCCTTGGCTAATTTCTATAACATTATTAGCCTCAATTTGAACAGTAGTAATCTGTTCGCAAGCATTGATATCTGTTACCGTTACTTCATAATCACCAACTGCTAAATTTGTTACCGTCTTAGACTCTTGTTGCTGCTCATCATTCCAGCGATAGGAATAAGGTTCAGTGCCACCTGTTACATTTACTGTGGCTGTCCCTGTGGCTTCGCCTTGGCAAAAAGGAGCAGTAGCAATGACATTGACGAGTAAAGAATTGGTCGGTGTGATGGTTTCCACCGCAGATATTTCACAGTCTTGGGCATCAAATACGGTAACAAAATATTCGCCTTCTCCTAAGTTGAAATTAAGTTTATTGGATTGCCCATTTCCCCAGATGTATTTATAGGGTGGTGTACCGCCCGATGCATTGGCAATGATTTGCGCATCTGCTTCTCCTGCACAAGAAATAGAGGAAGACGTAAAATCTATAGTAATAGCGGAAGGTTGGGTAATTGTTGTCTCTATTTCATCGATACAATTATTTGCATCTGTAACGGTCACTTGATAATTGCCAATACTTAGTCCTGTCGCATTAGAACTAGTCTGGTCATTATTCCATTGGTATCTGTAAGGTGGCATACCGCCAATCACTTTTACTCCTGCTTCGCCATCTGTGCCGCCAAAGCACGATACTGGTTTTTGCGTATCCGTTAATGCTAAAGCTGGTGGTGCGGTAATTTCTATGGTGTCCGTTACTCGGCAATTATTAGCATCCGATGCGGATATAATATAGCTTCCTGAACTAAGGTTATCTATCGTTGTTGTAGTGCCAATATCGGGTGTCCATTGAATATCATTATAGCCTCCGACACCTCCAAAAATAGTTGCAGCCACGATCCCGTCTTCTAAGTTATGACAAGTAACATTTTTAGAACCGTCAAAATTAATACCTAAAGAATCTGGGGTGCCGACTGTGAAATTGATAGTATCTGCACAAACTTCACCATCGTCAAATATTAAAACTTGGTAATCGCCTGCACTTAAATTAGAAAAAACGCCATTAGTTTGCTGTATAGTATCATCTAAAATGAACTCGTAAGGTGCAGTTCCGCCTGTGGCTGTTATGATTGCCGTAGCATTATTATCCCCGAAACAGCGAACCTCAGGTACAGGGCCTTCTAATCTTGCTGCTAAATCACAGAAAAGATATTGGGCGAAAACTTCTTTGGGAAGCGATCGACATCCTTGTTCCTCAAATACGGCTCTAAAAAGAAAACTGCGGGTTTCTCCATTTGCAAATCCTATTTCCCGATGAAAAAATGCATCATCTGTGGCCATCCAATCAGAACCACCATTGGTACTAACTTCAAAAGTATTTGCCCCTGCTATAGGACTCCAATAAAACAGCACTTCTCCATCTTGTAAACTATAGTACGCTATATCTAAAGGAATATCGGCAGATATAATGTTTACATATAAGGTATCCATAGAGATGCAACCACTTGCATCTTCTTTGGTTAAAGTATAAAAAGGGGCCGTATCTGCATTGGCAGTAAGCGTTGGATTTAAACCTATCGTTGCATCTATATTCGTTCCCGGTTGCCATCTATAGGTGCTGTTTTCATTACCCTCAAAAGAAATCGACCAACTTTTAAAGGTGTTAAATTCATCTGGCACATTACTATCTCCAGCAAACAATACCCATTCTCCATTGATAGTTTCTCCAACCAATTTATCCCAATCATCTTCTGGTAGATAGACGCCTTCAAACGGACCACTACCATTAGCTATTGGTATCGTTGCTTTCGGACTAAAACAAGTATTATGATAATTGTCAGAATGTCCACCTCTTTGTTTAGAAAGTGTCAAAATATTACCACTTGGCGCCCTTAATTGCAAAGTAATATCTGCATTGAAATCTGATTCTATATCTACACAAACAGAAATGAGTTCCTCTAAAGAGGAAGATATAGTCGCCGCACCTACACCACTTACTACTATTGGGTTTTGATACGGTCTATTGGAGGGATGATTACCATTCCCAAATTCATAATTTACCTGATTCTCAAAAGTAATCGCTCCTAAGGCTTCTGGTTTGATGTACGTGCCTAGATTTACACTGGTCCCTTCGCAAAGACTTATAGAGGAAAAAGAGAATAAATCATCAGTGCAATTTAAGCAATCAGGATGCCCTCTTGGCAATACGTTTATTTGGATAGAAGTATCACTAGTACACCCGTAATTGTCAGTGGACTCAAAGGTATAGCTGACGGTACCTGGAGTAGTAGGCGCAACAAGAATCGTTTTTGGCTTATCCTCTGGGAATTTATCAACTATCGTATTATTATCTTGCCATTGAAAGTCAATTAGTTCTGGTTGATAAGTTTCTAAAGTTGGAAATAATTTTGGATCGAATTCAATACCCCAAGAAAAAATCCAACCGTTATCTTGTTCCCACAAATCTGTTATTTTAATAGTCCATTCTCCATTTAAGGGACAACCAACTAAAAGGGCTAAACTTTCATGTGAATTAAAAACACCTTCGGGCAAGAAATAAGGTTCTCCGATGTTGGAATCATTGTCTCTGTTTGCTACATCCGTCAATGTTCCCAAAGTAGCATCTGGTGTCCAACAATAATCTTTACCTATGCCTGGCAGTGGATTGATGCCATCTTCATCATTTGGCGTTCCGAGAAAAACTTCATCATTTATCAAAACTTGTTGCTGAAGAATAGCTTTTCTGCCACTAGGACAGCTGATGCTAATCTCCATATCATGTAGCCAAGAATGCTCCATGTTCAAGCAAATAGATTTTAGATCTTCAACATTGTCCAAAGTTTGGCCAGGAAGAAAATCTGTAAAACTGATATTAGTTTCATAAGAAGTTCCATTTCCATCTGGTAGCGCAAGGGAATCTGAACGAATCCCTTTTGCTTGAAAAGAACCTTCATTCGTAAAGACCACAATATTAGAAGTGTCATTGTTTTCGGAGCTTCCTCCATTTAAAAGAATGGTGTCTCCAATACAAATTTCTGTCGGAAAATCTCCTTGTAAAGCAAAACTCGGCTTAGTCGATACTCGTACTCTTTGCGTAATAAAATTGCTACTCTTACAACCAAACTGATCGGTAACCGTCAATTGTACTTTAAAGCCCCCAGATTCTCTAAAAGCATGACTTACATTAGGCCCCTTGGCGGTAATACCATCTCCAAAATCCCAATCAAAAGTAGCCGTAGCATCCGAATGCTCATAGATTAGACCACTTTGGGGATAGATGCCTTTACCTGCAAAAGTAATGCGGTCACCAATACAGACATCTACCCAACCTGTATCTAAAGGGACAGATACTGGATTAGAACTTTCTAATGCTACCTGTATTAATTGACAGGAGGGGATGCAATCAATTAAAGCACTCCAACCTGCTGCTTGCACCGTGCTATTCGTATTAAAAGTTACCGTTATGCAACCAGAGGGATTGGCAGCTGTCGCTTGCACCACAAATGGGTAACTATTGAAAAAGTCAGAAGCACAAGCAAGCATAGGGAAACTTGTATCATTACCATCAAAGAAACATAATTCATCACCGATGGCTAAATCTACATCAGAAAAAGTCAACTTAATATGCGTTCCCGTTGTACCATCTGTACATATTACGCTACTAAAATCTTCATTGGCTTGGTAGTCATCAGTTGTACCACCACTATCTTGAAATAGTCCAGTACAAGAGATTATGATTGGGTCGCTAATCTTATAGTTGACTTGACTAAAACCGATACTTGCACTATATAAACAGAGTATTAGGATAATATACCTCATAAAATTCTTTCTTATTGCGCTCTTTCCTTTAGCTGGACATTAGCCATTGGTCTTTAGTACGCTTATGCTCGGCAGAAGGAATTAGCTAAATACTTTCTTTACATTCGAATAAAAAAGACGAGGGTAAACTAAGTATTACTACGATAAGACCCTAGCACTTGGCAGACTGCCATTAAAGACCAATGGATAAAGTCCAGTTTAAAAGGTGTAATTAAATGAAGAATTGCAAATTTGACTCGGTCGAACGGTAGTTAAGGTCTAGTCAATTTTTAATTCTTCATTCTTAATTCTTCATTTTTATTCTCCAGCTCTCCACGTATTAAAGTCTTCAATGAAATCTTTACCTGCATGATACACTAATATTTTATTTGTTCCACTAATTCGATAAACCATTGGTTTATTCCAATCTCTTTTCAGATGCTTATTAGCTTTTTCTAATTGAAAAATATTAATGCTTGATAAATCTTTGACTTGTATGGATGGGGTAGTACTTTTTTCAAATTTCTTTGGGACGTAGGGGGCTACGTAAAAGGAATGGTCTAAATAATAGGTCCACCGTTCTAATAATTCTGGATTTTTATATTGAATTCTTTGAAGGTATGATTTTTCAAAGGCATCTGATAATCGTCTATCAATCGTTTTTATAGGGGTATTGGCTTGTGCGCCTACATTAATAGCGAAACAAATGAATAGTAAAAAGCTTAATAATCTCATAGGGGATGTTTGTAGGTAGGGATGTTTAGCTGTTTATTTGTTTAGAATGTTTATTTGTTTACGCTACTACGTGTCCGTGTTTTATAAACAAATAAACATTTTAAACAAATAAACAGTTAAACAACCCTTTGTCTGTAATTGGTTTGTATTTATTGCTCCCTGAATAGCAAATCAGATAAGGAACAAATTTAATGTATTGAAAGAGATTAAAAATCAATTATCCCGCCAATTATTACTAAGCAAGCGACAAATACCTATTAATATTTTTTTCTATCCGATGCAGGACATAATCTGCATCTGCTTTTTTAAAAACAGTGCCTGTTATCCGTTCATAAAGTTCGATGTAACGTTCTGTTACCAAATTCACCATATCTTCAGGCATTACAGGCATTTTCTGCCCTTCTTTACCCTGAAAGCCATTGGCCATTAACCACTCCCGAACAAATTCTTTGGATAATTGCTTTTGTCGTTCGCCCTTTTTTTGCCGCTCCTCATATCCTTCCTTATAGAAGTAGCGAGAACTATCAGGCGTATGTATTTCATCAATCAAGTAAATTTTACCATCCTTTTTGCCAAATTCATACTTTGTATCCACTAATATTAAACCTTGGGCTGCGGCCATTGCTGTTCCTCGTTCAAATAAAGCGTGGGTATAAGCTTCTAACTGTTCATAATCTTCCTTAGAAACGATTCCTTGTTTGATAATTTCTTCTTTAGAAATATCTTCATCATGCCCTTCCTCCGCTTTGGTGGCAGGTGTAATAATAGCATGAGGTAAGCGATCATTTTCTTTTAATCCTTCTGGTAAGGTTACGCCACATAGTTCTCGAAGACCAGATTTATAAGTTCTCCAAGCATGACCAACTACATACCCTCTAATGACCATTTCTACCTTAAAAGGTTCGCAAGCAATACCTACGGCCACATTTTCATCAGGCGTTGCCACCAACCAATTGGGAACAATATCTCTAGTGGCCTCCAAAAAATGCGTCGCAATTTGATTGAGTACTTGTCCTTTAAAAGGAATGGGTTTTGGTAAGACATGATCAAAGGAAGAAATACGATCGGAAGCGACCATCACTAATTGGTCTCCTATCGTGTAAACATCCCTTACTTTTCCTTTATAAAATGCGGTTTGATTGGGAAAAGTAAAATTTGTTTCTTTAATGACCGATTGCGTTAATGCCATCTTGTAGTGCTTGTTTTAGTTTTGAAAGTGGCAACTGTATAGAATAGAGAGGCGAGAGCAGAGAAGTGAGACTAGCCACTAGGAAATTAATAGAAATCTTCTTTTTGCTGTCGATTTTTTCTCTGCTCTCACTTCTCTGCTCTCACTTCTCTGCTCTCGTCTCTCCATTCTAAATAATTACCGAAAATGTTACAAAAATACTAAATTAAACTACTTAGTAAAGGGGAACATAAATTCCTTATTTAGGGGAACTAAAGAGTAAACAAAAAAGCGGCTAAGAAAGTATATTTCTTAACCGCTTTTTTTAGAATTGTTTTTCGTAAGTACTCAATTGGTGCGATGTAAGGGGATACATTTTTTATCCCCTTCTTTAAACCAAAGAAGGGGATAAAAAATGTATCCCCTTACATCGCACCAATTGAGTACTTTACTGTTTTTCTGAATATTACACTACCTATCAATATGTAAATCAGTTATTAATATTTTGCTCTTTTTTAATTTCCAAAGTGTTACAAAAAACCTAAATTAAACTATGTAACCCAGCTCAACCGTTACATATTTAAAAATTGAACGTATTAATAGAAAGCGAAAGTGCAACAACAATTACTTTATGAGTAACTTCGCATAAAATTCATGGAAATATAGTTTTTAGCTTATTGGATTGTTGAGGGAGTAGGTTTTATCCAAACCTAGTATCTCAAGAGCCTAATAACTTAATAACCTAATATCTAATTAAGAATAAAAATGAAAAATTTAATAAGACTCAGTTTATTTACGCTAGTAATAGCCATTATTGCATCCTGTAATTCTACTAAGGAACTTAGTTCCGCTATGAAAGTAGCGAAGGACGATGCCTTTAGTTATAGAGTGACTCAGCACTCAAATATGGGCATTAAAATAATGGGACAAGATATGTCTACTGTCGGTAAACAGGAAACAGATTATGCTTTTAAAGTGACGGAAGTGGCTAGTAGTGGTGATTTTAAGACAGAAGTAACGATTGATAGAATTACTTTTGATCAAGATGTACCAAGTATGGGTAAAATTAAGTATGATTCTGCTGATAAAGCAGGTAGCAAAAACTCGCCTATGGCTTCTTTAGGGGAGGCAGTTGGTAAGAAGTTTAATGTATCTTATTCCAAAGAAGGGGAAATTACCAAAACAGAAGGGATGCAAGAAATAATTGGTGGCTTAACGAAAAGCTTTAATCAACCGGGAGCAGACCAAGTACTTTCTAGTTTTGGTACAGAAGGGATTACCGCTACGCTTAAAAATCTTTCGGGGATTATTAAAGGTAAGCCTTCTATTGGTAGTTCTTGGAATACTAAAACAGATGCGAAAGGGATTATCAATATGACTTTAGATCAAACGTATACTTTAAAAGAACGTAAAAATGGGCAGGTAATTATAGCCGTAACTGGAACGGCGAAAACAGACCCTACAGAAGAAGGTCTAGAATTTCAAGGCATGCAAATTAGCTACAATTTAGCTGGACCTATTACGGGTACTATTGTGGTAGACGAAGCGACTGGCTGGGCTATTTCTTCTGATGTAACGCCTAATTTGAGTGGCAAAATGACTGTTAAAGGAAGTCCTATTGGGGATATGAATGTAAATGCGAATGTGAAATTGGGTATTTCTGCCGTAAGATTGTAAAAAGAAGTGAGAGGTGAGACCGAAAAATTACATTTTTCTGTGAGAAGTGAGATGTATGACGTGTGCCTAGACGTAGCGTTCCTAGACGTTTTTTTGAAACACAAAAGGAACAAAAGACACAAAAGGGTTTTCACAAAAGTTTGCTGTATGTTTTACGTTTTACATCTGTGCTGCAAAAATAAAAAACTTTTGTGAAAATCCTTTTGTGTCTTTTGTTCCTTTTGTGTTTCAAAAAAAACGCCTAGGAACGCTAGCAGTACGTCTAGGAACACGTTATAAATCTGACCTCTGACAGTTATCGTAGATAACGGTCTGACTTCTGACTTCTTACTTGACCGCTAACCATTTATCATGATCTGCTGTATTTAAAGGATCCATATTGCAATTGAAATTAGTTAGGTCCTTCTCCATGTTTTGCATCATTTCTTCTGGTGTCATGCCCTTACCTGCATTCAAATTGACGAAGCTTATATCTCCATTATTGCTAAAGCAAAAGCCTTTAGGTTTGCCGTTTTCATCCAAAGAAGAAGGTTTGAAAATACCGTCAATAACTATATCATAAGATTGACCTTGAAATAAAGCAGTAACTAATTTGCCAAAATCAGTGGTCGTATCAGGTGGTCCTTTCGTACCTTGGAATGTATTATCGTGTATATGAATATTAGTGCAATAAGGGTCAAATTCTTTAGACTCATAAGGCGTTCCTGTAAACAACCAACTGGCAATAGAAATACCAGATGTTTTATGATTTCTAATGGTGTTGTTATGTACTTCTATATTTGAGTGAGCCATTAATAGCATACCCGTACCCGGTGGTAAAGTACCTACCACTATGCCAGGAGGTGCAAAATTTTCGCCATTATTATTTTCAATTAGATTATTATAGAATTTGATTCTATCGCCATTTGCCTGCGGTAAATCGGGCATGTCAAATATCATCATTCCGCCCGTATTATTTTTAGCTATATTGTCATATACTTCGGCATTGATAGTATTTTCTATTTCGATGCCTGCCACATTATCGTGTGCGTAATTATTCCTTACCACCACATTCGTAGATTGCCCAACATAGATACCTGCATCACTAGCAAAGGAGGCTAAACAATGTTCCATTAAGATGTTTTTGCTACTAACAGGATATAAACCATAAGCCCCATTTGTAGACTTTTTACCACCTGTCCAAGTGGTTTCTAATTCTCTTAATACGACATTCTCACAAGCTTGAACTTTAATTGCATCCCCTTTAGAGTCGGCTACTGTAAATCCTTCTAAAGTGATATTTTTGGCCCCTTTAACAATAAGGCCTTCTGCGCCTTCAATTTGACCTTTAAAAGAAAGAATTGTTTTTCCTTTGCCAGCCCCTTTTATGGTCACATCAGGTGTATCATTAAAAGACAATGCTCGTTTGAAAGAAAAAGTACCCGCAGGTAGCAATATTTGTTCTCCTGCTTTTGCTTGGATTAATCTTTTTTGTAATTGTGAAACGACTTCTTCTGCTTTCATAACTTGTATTCCTGTGGCAGTAGTTGCGTTATCTTTACAGGCTATAAAAAGAAGAAATGTCAGAAATAAGACAGGGCTAAGTAAGCGAATTGGTCTCATTTTGTTATTTTTATATTGTTTGTCGTCACTTTGATAGGAACGATTTTAGAAAATGATTAAATAAGTCAAATTTATTTGCTAGATTCAGCGTTTGAAATAAAATCTTTTATCAAAGGTACAAAAACACTTTCTTATACTTATACCAATGAACAAAGAAAATTAACAAGGGAAATATGGACAGTTTTATCCAAAGCATTAAATGTAGTTGACACTTTTAAATTTTAAAATCAACCAAATGGATAAACTTGCCGAAAATTTAATTTATTTATTTACCACCACAAGTCTACCCCCACTTTTAACTTGAACAGCATGGATAAATAAACAATCCCTTAAGTACCCGGACATATTTATTTGATGTATAACTGTTAGATGGCTTGATTGTTAGACTGTTGATTGTCAACGTCATATATGCAACCATCAAACCATCAAACAATTATGTCCGCCTACTTATTTTAATTATTCCAATAGACAACTATTTATTTATGAACATTCTCCGAACTCTATTGATTTTGTTAGCTTTATTTTTAACGCTGCAATTAGGAGTTGCCCAAAACACCAATCCCTGGACTTTTGAAACTAGTTTTCGTCAGAAAGAGGTCTTTAAAGAAAAACAGTTTAAAAAAGCTCGCTCACTTGCTTTAAATAAAGAACGTTTAGAGAAAATACTGGTTAATGCCCCGCTTCGTTTCTCTAAAGAGGCAGAAGAACGGGCCGTTATTCTTACTCTACCTTCGCCAAATGGCGAATTTAATGACTATAAAATAGTGGAAGCCCCTGTGCTTCATCCAGATTTGGGAAAAAAATTCCCTGAAATTAAATCTTATGCAGGACAAGGCATTTCCGACCCTACCGCTTATTTAAGGTTTGATTGGAGTCCTCATGGTTTTCATGCGGTTATTTTATCTGGAACACAGCCAACTATTATCATCGATACCGAAGATAAAGAAAATCGAATTAATCATTATATTTATTATAAAAAAGATAGAATAAATACGAATCAATTCCCATTTACATGCACGGTTCAGCATGCAAAAAATAAAAAAGAACCACTTGTCGATTTATTTGCGGAACAAAGAAGTGCGGGAGATTGCCAACTAAGAACTTATCGCTTGGCTTTAGCCTGTACTGGAGAATACGCTCGTTTTCATGGAGGAACTACTGCTGATGCACTTGCAGCTATGAATGCAACCATGACTAGAGTAAATGGAATATTTGAAAGTGATGTAGCAGTAACAATGCAAATTATTCCAAATAATACATCAATCATCTATTTGAATGCTAATACCGATCCATATAGCAATAATAATGGTCAAAGAATGTTACCTCAAAATCAAGAGACTATTGATAATATAATAGGAACTGCGAATTATGACGTTGGTCATGTTTTTAGTACAGGAGGTGGAGGTATTGCAAGTTTGGCTGGCGTTTGTAATTTTAGAGAAAAAGCACAGGGGGTAACTGGTTTTACAGAACCAGAAGGAGACCAGTTTGATTTAGATTTTGTAGCGCATGAATTTGGACATCAATTTGGAGCAGAACACACTTTTAGTGGAAATGAAGAATCTTGCAATCCTCAGACCATTGCAGAAGTTTCTGCGGTAGAACCAGGAAGTGGTTCCACCATAATGGGTTATGCACAATTATGTGGTTCAGAGAATATTCAATTATTTTCGGATGCCTATTTTCATGCTCGGAGTATAGTAGAAATTAGTAGTTTTATATTATCTGCTGGAAATAGCTGTGCACAAATAACAGACCTTGATAATGAGCCACCAATTGTAAATGCTGGTGCGAATTACCGAATTCCGCAATCTACCCCTTTTGTGTTGACTGGATCTGCTTCGGATGTTGATAGTAGAGGATTAACCTATGCCTGGGAACAAATGGACCGCTCTACTACACAACCTCAACCGCCTTTATCGAGTAATCGATCTGGACCTTTATTTAGAAGTTTTTCTCCTTCCAATTCTCCTCAACGGTTTTTTCCTAGATTAGAAGATTTAGTGGCTAATATAAACCCTAAATGGGAAGTGCTTCCTGCTTCTAATAGAAACATGACTTTCCGCTTTACAGTAAGAGATAATAATATGGGTGGTGGATGTACCGAAGAAGATGATATGAGTATAACGGTAAATGCGGAGGCAGGACCATTTTTGGTAAATCATCCCAATACAAGTACGGTAACATGGATTGGAAATGATAAAGAACAGGTTACTTGGGACGTTGCAAATACAGACGCTGTACCTATTAGCGCAACAGAAGTAGATATTTATTTGTCTATGGATGGCGGATTTACCTATCCAGAGCTTCTAGTTGAAGGGGTTCCGAATACAGGGAGTGCGGAAATAATCGTACCCAATTCACCTACAGATAGGGCACGTATTATGGTAAAAGGAGCAAATAATATATTCTTTGATATTTCTAATGAAGACTTTACTATTTCACCAACCTTAAATGACTTTGTTACGGATGTCAGTCCATCTTCTCAAGTACTTTGTGCAGCAGAAAATGCGGTTTTTGATATTGATATTGGGGTGTCAGGTACTTTAGATGGCGCAGTAGTTTTATCAACTCAAGGTTTGCCTAATTCTCTTACTGCTAGTTTTTCTAATAATAATTTTACACCCCCTAGCACAACTAGACTAAGCATTCAAACCAATGGAACTGTTTCTGAAGGAAACTATCCTTTTACTTTAAATATTACTGGTAGTACAGGAGTTCAAACAAGAGAATTGTCTGTTTCTGTAATTGATGGTGGAGCAAGTAATATTCAATTAAGTGAACCTTCAAATGATGCAATCGGAGTAAGTATAATACCTACTTTTCAATGGACCGCTGTGAGTGGTGTCAATGAATATATCTTGCGAGTAGCGAAAACGCCCAATTTTGCGGCTCCCGTACTAGAAGAGACTGTGAGTGCTACCGAATTTACCCTGCTAACTTCCTTAGAATTGACTACAAGATATTATTGGCAAGTATTGCCTAAAGGGACTTGCTTTGGTGATGTAATGGCAACGACTTCCTCTTTTTTAACAGCAGAATTAGCTTGTGAAATCTTTATGCCAACTGACTTACCACAAGATATTTCTTCTGATGGAGAGCAAAGAATAGGTTCTTTTATAGATGTGCCAATTAGTGGTACGATAACAGATGTGAATATTTTGAATTTGGATATTGATCATACATGGATAGCCGATTTATTAATAGGAATAGTTAGTCCAGAAGAGACTGGAGTAATACTGGTTAGTGATATTTGCGATCGTCAAGCTAATATGAGACTTAGTTTTGACGATGAGTCTGGAAATAGCTATAATTCCATTCCTTGTCCGCCAACTAATCGCAGTACCTATTCACCACTGGATTCCTTAAGTCTTTTTAATGGAGAAGATATGGAAGGGGAATGGGGTTTAATTATTATAGATCAGGCAGATGACGATGGTGGAACATTTAATAACTGGGCTTTAGAGGTCTGTTATCTAGGGGAACCAAAATCAATTCCTCTTGCCATTTCTTTCGAGAAAACAGACGTAACTTGTTCTAATGCGCAAGATGGGCGGATAAGTGTGAACGCCGTAGATGGCTTAGGTACTTATACCTATACTTGGAATAATGGCGCAACCACTGCCACTATAGAAAATTTGAGTCCAGCTAGTTACACCGTTACCGTAAGTGATGGGAGTACATCTATAGAAGAAACCGTAACTATCAACCCTGCTACACCTATTGATTTAACGATAATTGAGAATGCTCCTAGTTGCTTTGGTCTTTCTGATGGCAGCATTGAAATAAGTAGTAATGAGGCTTTAACGTATGCTTGGAATACGGGCGCAACAACGGCTGCACTGGGTAGACTAAGGGCAGGGACATATACTTTAGAAGTAACGAATGCACAAAATTGTAAAGAAAATCGAACCTTTGTATTAACGGAACCACCAAAAATAATTAATACTTTAACACCTAAGCCAATTACTTGTGCTGGGGGAATGGATGGGGCAGTTACTCTCTCCTTATTTGACGATAATAACCATAGTTTTCAATGGTCTAATGCTGCAACTACACAAAACCTAGATAATTTATCAGTAGGTACTTATTCCGTTACGGTTACAACTGCTAATAATTGCCAAGAAACAACAGATGTTGTTATAACAGAACCCGCTCCTATTCGGGTAATAGCAGTTGCGACTTCACCAAGTTGCATGGGAGGGATGGATGCCGAATTGAGTGCAGAAGGAAACGATGGAGTGGCACCCTATAATTATAATTGGAGTACGGGAGCAACGACCGCTATTGTGCCTGCTGTACCTGTTGGAACTTATCAAGTAACGGTTACGGATGCGAATAATTGTAGTAATTCAGCGGAACTAGTAGTAACAGAATCTACTAAGTTTATTAATATTAATTTAGAGGTAATATTGGCAAGTTGCTCAGGCGTATCAGATGGTCAAGTCTCAGCGGAAATTACAGATGGGCTTGCCCCTTTTACCTATTTATGGAATGATGACAATAATACTAGTATAGTAGATTCTATTAATGGAGGACTTTATCGAGTCACCGTAACAGATGCCAATTCTTGTAGTAATATAGCAGAAATGCAGGTAGAAGAACCGAAGCCTATTAATATTGATTTTACTATCATTAATGCCAGCTGTTTTGGTGCAGCAGATGGTCAAATTGTGGCAAATATAACAGGCGGAACAGGAGAATATACTTATTTATGGGATAATGGAATGACGATTAAAAGTTTGTTGGAAGTGACTGCTGGTAATTATTCTCTAACAGTTACAGATGAGAATAACTGCCAAGCAATATCGCAAATGTCTGTATCTCAAACAACTGACATCGCTGTTAATATAACACCTGTTATGCTTAGTTGTAATGGTGCATCAGATGGGCAAATATTAACGGAAGTCGAAGAAGCAAATGGACCTTATACCTACACTTGGAGTAATGGTTCCACAGCAGAAAGCATAGGTAATCTTCCTGCAGGTACGTATTCTCTTACCATTACAGCGGCTAATACCTGTGAAAAAGTGTTATCTGTCGAATTAACAGAACCGAATCCTTTGGTATTAAATAGTGTGATAACACCCATTAGTTGTAATGGTTTGTCAGATGGTCAAATAGAGGTGGTCGTAGTTGGTGGAGAAGAACCTTATTCTTATACTTGGGATAGTCCAGATCCTTTCGAGCAAAATGAACTGGGGAGTGGTACTTACGGACTTACGATAACGGATGTAGCAGGGTGTTCGGTTTCGGAATTATTTATATTGGAGGAACCAACATTAATAGAGGCTCGTTTTTCTTCAACATCTATTAGTGATGTTGATAGTATGGATGGGCAAATAATATCAACAGTGCGAGGAGGGGCAGGTCCTTATAGTTTTGTGTGGGATACAGGTGATTCTACCGCCAATCTTACCAATATTGGGACTGGAACTTATATCTTAACGGTAACAGATGCCAACGCTTGTTCTAGAGCATTTGCTGCTGTGGTTCAAGGCGTAGAATGTTCTAATTTTACGCTTGATTTAAGTATTGCTGAACCCTTATGTGCCGATATGCCGAATGGAATGATAACGGCTATGGCAAGTGGAGGAAGCGAACCTTACCAGTATGAATGGTCTACGGGGGATACGACTAGGCAAATTGCGAATTTGATTAGTGGACAATATGCCTTAACGATAACAGATGCGTTGGGATGCAGTCTAAATGATATGCAGGATTTGGAACCTACTAGTAATATACAATTGATGCTAAGTGCTAAGACCGATTTTTCCTGCCAAAATCAAGTATTTGGCTCTGCCAAAGTAGAAGCTATAAACGGTTCGGGCAACTATACCTATAGTTGGTCAAATGGAGAAACTAGCGCTGAAATTTTTAATTTAGAACCAGGTAATTATACCGTTATTGTACAAGATGAACTCGCTTGTGCAGCTAGTTTAGAGGTAGCTATTTTATCAACAGATGTATCACGTCCGCCTGTATTTAGGGAGACAACAACTGCTTATTTAGATGCTATGGGAATGGTTACTTTAACCCCAGAAAATCTATTAGCTTTAGCAATAGATTCCTGTTCTATTCAGCAACTTGAATTTAGTGAATTGCAATTTGATTGTGCCGATATTGGTGAACAAACGATTACTGCGACCACTACTTTTGTAGGGGATTTGTCAACAATGGAACTACTAAATATTGAGGTAGTAGATACTATAAAGCCAATCATACAATGCCCTGAAGATATAGTAATAGTTAGTGCCTGTACAGATACAGTTTTTTATGAATTAGAAGAAGGCATTGATAACTGCGGACCTGTTTTTTATATGTTTCCAGCAGGTACAGAGAGTGGTTCGGTATTTTCCGAAGACACGACCACCATAACTTATACTATAGCAGACCAATCGGATAATAGTGTTACTTGTACGTTTCGAGTGATTAAGGAAATGGAACTATCTGTAACGGTAGACCCCGAAGTTCCCTTGACTTATGAAATAGATGAAGATGGTGTGTATGTGATTACTTCTATTGAAGATTGCATGCAACCAGATTTATCTGATTTCTTTTTAGTTCAGGGTGGAACGGAGCCTTATGAAGTGGAGAGCGAATTATTAGCTGGCACAGTACTATTTAATCGATATGTTATACGTATCAGTGATGTAAATGGCTGCCAAACTGAGAATGTGGTAGTCGTGCCGATTCCAACGGAAGACGGGACTTTTGTACTAAATTCCGAAATAACTCCTGTTACTATCGGAGCAAAAGATGGTAGTATCGAACTAGAAGTAGTAGATGGTCTTTCTTTGGAATATAAGTGGTTTCGTGGGGATACTTTATTATCGAGAGAGAAAGATATTTTTGAGCTATCTGCGGGTACTTACACTCTAGTTATTGAGGATATGTTTGGGTGTTCAATGGTAGATTCTTTTATGATAGATATGTTAGTCAGTGCTAATGATGTTTATTTAAACCGTAAAATAGATCTTTTTCCAAATCCAACTACGGGTGAGGTAACTATTGAATTTGCTTTAGAAAAACAACAAATGGTAGCGGTAGATTTGTACGATGTAAATGGTCAGCTAGTGCGTCCTACACTTAATTATAGTGCAAAAAATGACCGTATTCAAATAGACTTGAATAATTTTGCTAAAGGTATTTATCTAGCGAAGATACAAGTGGAAGACGAGGTGGTCGTAAAGAAAATAGTGTTGCATTAGTGAAAGTACTTATTGACAAAAAAATATATTTTTTTATGCAGCTACTTTTATTTTGCCTAAGTCTTTTAAGCTATTTTGTTTTACACAGTATTTTAGCAGATAATCGAGTAAAAGAAGTTCTGTACAAGGTAATTTCAATTCGTTTTTATCGACTATTCTTTAATCTAGTTTCAATAGGACTATTGGTTGGACTATTTTATTATTTTAATGCATTACCAACTACACTCTTATTTGAGGCGATGCCAATGCTAGGTAGTGTATTTATGTTGGTAGGTGGTATAATAATCTTTTTAGCTCTAAGCAACTACCATTTAGGAGAGTTTTCTGGTTGGTATCAACTAAAACATAAAGGCGAGAGTCCAGCACATTCCTTAAATCAGAAAGGGTTGAATAAATATATACGGCACCCTTTGTATACAGGGAATTTTTTCTTGTTACTAGGCTTGATTATCTATTATCCTGCACTGAAAGTATTGGCAGTAGTGCTTATTTCTAGTTTATACTTGATTATTGGAACTCGCTTGGAAGAACAGAAGTTAGTTACTTACTTTGGAGAGACTTATCGGAAATATCAACGAGAGGTGGGTCGGTTTTTACCGAAAATTTAAAAGAGGTCAGAAATTAAATTGTCAATTATATTGATGGTCAGAAGTCAGACTTAGAACGTGATTTAAAAGTACTTAATGATGAATGATAAATGATGAATGAGAAATATCCAATAAGACGTAAATGCTATCTAGAAAGTGTTTACGTCTTATTGGGTATTTATCATTTACCATTTATCATTTATCATTCATCATTTCTTACTTCTTTTTTTTATTGAAAGACACGCACATAATCCACGAACATTCGCTGCGGGAAATTAGTAGTAGCATCTGGACTACCTGGCCAGTTTCCACCTACCGCAACATTAAAGATAAAGAAGAAGCTATCGTTAAAAGGGTAGGGGTCACTACCTACATCATTTCGGTCAAATTCAAAAAACTTTTCGTCATCTACCAAAAACTCTAGTGTATTTTCTTTCCATACTAAGGAAAAAACATGAAATTTTTCAGAAAAGTTGTTACCATCGCTAGATCTGATAGATTGCCCTTGATTTCGTCTAGTGGCATTACTAGTGCCAAAGTGAACAGTACTATGTACTCTGTTCGCTTGATGCCCTACTAATTCCATGATGTCAATTTCTCCACAAGCTGGCCAACCAACTGCACTGATTTTAGTGCCTAACATCCAAAGGGCTGGCCATATACCTTGTCCTTCAGGAAGTACCGCTCGAAGATCTACTCGACCAAAACGGAAACTTTTCTTCCCTTGTGTTTTAAATCTAGAAGAAGTATATTCCCTTCCACCAAATGCTTCTTTTCTGGCTTCGATAACCAAATTTCCATCAATAAAAGAAGTGTTCTCTTCTCGATAATATTGGAGTTCATTATTACCCCAACCACCATTACCAGTACCTATTTCAAATACCCAATCATCTGGATTTAATTCATCCCCATTAAATTCATCTTGCCACACCAATTCCATACCTGCATAAGATTCAGGACTGATAAAACCTGCAACAGGAACAGCAATCTCATTTATATCGTCGTCATTTTTTATCGTACCAACAGCAGCTGTTACTAATAAACTTCCATTCACTGGATTGGATAACTCTACTTTCAGGGTTTCATCCCCTTCAAAAGCGTTTTCTCCAATTACCTCTACCCGAATAATTTGAGTAGTTTCACCTGGCGCAAATGTGATTGTTCCAGTAGCGTTTACAAAGTCTTTATCTGCTTCTGCCGTTTCTGCTATGGTAGAATAATTTACCTTCACTTCTTGCGGAAAATCCCAAGATAGTTCTACTGTAAATTCGAGGACTCCCATTTCATCTGTTTCGGTTGTTACCGCTTCTAATACAGATATTTTGGGTTGTTGCCGAATTTCTGTCGCAGGATCTGGTAAGTCATTACTGATGTCACAAGCATAAATACCTAGTAGCAAAAAACTACTTAAAAGAATAATATATTTTGATATTTTCATATTTGTATGAATTGTTGATAGTTCAAAGACTAAAGACCAAATGCTAAAGTTGAGCTATGATAAACTACAATCAATAAACATTGATTTTTAGAATATTGTTGTAAATTATTTATGTACTTACGTTTCGCTGAAATTAAATTTAAAAACTAAAAATCATTTCTTTGATAATTAGATAATTTTAATAGCTTCAGCTTGTCATCTGGTAAAAAGTATATTTAATTTTTTTCTTTAGAGGGAGTAAATTGGTTTAGTTTTTTTGTAAAAAAAACTAAACCAATTTACTCCCTCTAAGAAACGATTCAAGGCTAAGCTTACCGAAGGCTAAGAGCTTTATGCTACACAACTTTGATTGTAGAAAAATCAAACAATCTAACCATCAAGCAATTTTGTCTTCCTACTTAATTAGACTTGTTACCCTTTAAAAATGCCTATACGAAATAGCTATTTTTTTGTTAGTTTTCTTTAAAAAATCACTGAATAATCCTTTTATTGAGTTATTTTTTAGAGGAAA
>ENA-ORXT01002210-ORXT01002210.1-marine-metagenome-genome-assembly--contig:-NODE-2210-length-23858-cov-7.065557_pt1 | contig 23858 bp, 21 predicted proteins | sample MGYA00237868_ERZ511482 | MGnify/ENA metagenome assembly ERZ511482
TACATATTTACAAGTATTCCTCAAATGGATATGGTGGCTAAGAAATGGATGGATGATTACAACGGTGGTCATCCACACCAGTCATTAAATGGAATGACTCCTTGGGGATTTAAATATTTACGACACAAAGTTATTGCTGCTCACGAAATAGTAAAGCCTAAAATGAACGACTCTAAAGAGTCAGTCTTGACATTTTCTCCACCATCAATGGTTGAAGGTTTACATAAGTATTTAAAGGGATAATTTAATTGGATATCTGTGTCAACTATGGGAAGCCTTCAATATGAGCTTACTATTCGAAAATTCTATTTCTAATTTACTAAGGAGTGATAATTTGAAATGGTGAGCTGAAGAATTTTTCATAATAGAGAACCTAATTATAATTTAATAAAAGGCTCTTTATCAACATACAATATATAGCTTTATCTTATAATGTATTCCTTAACTAAACGACATTGGGTCATGACCCCTTGAATAAATGATCTACAAGTCTACTCCACATCCACTACTGCTCGATAGGGAACACTCCTGATAGAGAATACGCCATATCCATTTTCGATATTAGAGTTGTAGATCACGGGCTCTGCAAAGGGATTATCGTCTTGATTATTTTCTAAAGCTAAGGTCCGTCTATATTCATCCTCGGATATACTTACCAAGGTAAAGTCTACTTGTTCATAGAGTTGTTCGTCAATTTTTTCTCCGTAGAGGACCATAGTATACTCTTGCCCATTAAACTCATCATCGCTGATGACAATTATCAAATTGTCAAGCGCAGATAGATCTAGGGGGTCGCTAGCATTCCTATAAAACCTGTATGGGTTATAGAACGGTATCTCATCTGCTGAGATAGGTATTCCACTGATACGGTAATAATTCCTTTCATTAGGATCATCTTTAAGAGTGATCTCAAATTTATCCCTTGTTATATAGAGACCTCTTGGATTTGGACTTTTGGTCACTTTTACATTCAATACATTTGGGGGTTGAGGTACGGTGGTTTTTGCTTTTATCGGGTCATAGTTATCAGCGCTTGCTTCTAGTTCGTAAGTCTCGCCTACTATGAAATTATTGTAGTCAAATTTCCAAAGGCGATATCGGATGTCTCTGTCAGAAAATGTATAATCATCAATATCTTTACCTATATAACCTTCCACGGGACCGACATCAGGGGTGTGTAGTGTAAGCGTCTGATTGTCTAAGAATCCATTTTCGTATTGCTCTGTCGAATCTAGTATCCCTATACTCACATTGAATAATACATTATTTGTAGTATCTCCTGGCGCAAGCATGGCGGTGATGGCTATCTTAGAGTCATGCTCTGCTAAGGTTATTTCTCTTGGAGCAAGCTCGCAAGACGTCATGAGGATAATGAACGTCAGAGTCAATAGGTGGAGTAAGTTTTTCATGCTGCCCATTTTAGAATTTTAATTGATAACTAACAGATGGAATGATAGGAATCAGGCTATGTTCTTTTATTTTTTTATCAACTAATTTGCCATTCTCATAAATCGTATTGACACTAACATAGAACGGATTTTTTCTGTAATAAGAATTATAAAACCCGATGACCCAAGTTCTCAGAAATCGCTTCTTTTGTTTTTTGAAGGATATGCTCCAGTCTAATCTGTGGCTCGGTGACATCCTGAACGAATTCTTATCTCCTCCCTGGTCAGTGTATTGTATTCGTTCTGAGAAGCTGCTAAATGTAGCAATGGTATATTGGGGTAGGGTGACCGCTTCTCCGGTACCATAGATCCAATTCGCGGATAGCTTTATATTTTCTTTGATATCATAAGACATGACTATAGATGCATCGTGTCTCCTGTCATATCTGAATGGGAATTTCTCGCCACCATTGATATCATCAAACTGTCGGTTGGTCCAGCTGAGTGTGTAGCCTACCCATCCGGTTAACCGTCCTTTAGATTTTTGTAAGAATACTTCTGCCCCATAGGATTCTCCATTGCCCATCGTTACCTTGTCCTCCCAATTGACTACATTATCAGCGAGGAATGTAGCTCCTTCTTTGTAGGAAAGTACATTCTCCATACCCTTGTAATAGGCCTCTACTTCTAGCTCAAAAGGGCCGATGGTAGTTGCTACTCCTACGGCAGCTAACCAGCTCTCCTGCGGCTTTATGTTTTTAGTGCTCGGTACCCACAGGTCAGACGGTAGATTGATAGTCTCCGATGCTAATAGATTGATGTACTGATACATTGTGCTAAATGATGCTTTGAAGGAAAATTTATCACTAGCCAAATATCTAAGACCTATCCGCGGTTGTAGCGATCTATAAAATTCATCTTGTACTAGGAAGCCTGATAAGTGAATTCCGAGATTTGCTTTTAGGCGACCTACATTGATCTCGTCCTCTGCATAGATATCTATTTCGGTAGATAATATTTCGTCGGCCTGGGTGCCTATGTCAGTATTGATCTCAGATGTTCGTTGGATAGACTGATTAGCACCAGGGTTGTACTTATGTCTGATCACGCCTGCTCCGAACTTGATATAATGCTTAGGGCTTGGGATATAATCAAAGTCTATCTTGCCACCAAAATCTACGATACCCGTATTGTAATCTGAGATAAACACCGTAGAGTCTTGAGACTGAGTGCTTTCATATGACCTTAAGGTATTTATGTTGTATTTAGAATAAGTGAGGGTAGTATTTGCGAATAATTTATTAGCCATCTCATAGTTCCATCTAAGGGCTCCGATCTGATTACCCCAAGTCGCGGAGGTCTCCTGGTCTACAGAAGGCTCGATGTAAGTTGCTCCGAATTTATCTTTACCAAAGTATCCGCTTAGATATAGTCTGTGCTTATCATTTAGCTTGTGCTGTACCTTCCCATTGAGATCATAGAAGTATAGATCTGGATCTATCTGCTGATCACCATTATCACCTATGAGTGGCTTAAGGACCAAGTCTGCGTAGGTACGTCTAGCAGATAGTAGGATGGAAGTCTTGTCTGACACGATCGGTCCACTGACACTCATCTTTGATGATATTAATCCTAGGGAAAGATCTCCGTTCCATTCATTTAGATTTCCTTCTTTCATCCTGATGTCTATGACTGAGGATAGTCTACCACCGAACCTAGCAGGGAAACCTCCTTTGGTCAATGTCACAGATTTAATAGCATCGGTATTGAATACAGAGAAGATCCCTAACGCATGTGCCGGATTGTAGACAGGGACTCCATCTAGTAATATTAAGTTTTGATCTTGGCTACCTCCTCTCACATATATCCCACTAGATCCTTCTACGCCAGATTTTATGCCCGGTAGCATCTGCATGGATTTCATAATATCCTCTTCACCAAATATCACGGGTATGGTCTTAAGCTTTTCTACGGGTACGGCGAATTGGCTCATCTGTCCTCTAGTCTGCACATCTTCTTTTGCTTCATCTGCTAGTATCACTATTTCTTCTAGTTGTGATCCATAGCCTAAAGGAATATCTACTGACTTATCTTCGGTCAAGTCAATATCCATCATCCTATCCTCGTACCCGATGTACGAAAAAACTAAGGTCACTGATCCCTCAGGGATAGAGATGCTATAGAATCCATATTCATTAGTCGTAGTGCCAGTGCTTGTACCTTTGAGGTATACACTTGCGCCTATCAAGCTCTCTGTGCTTTCTTGATCAGTAAGATATCCATTGATAGTGTGCCTGATCACACGAGGTGTTTTTTTTAATTGACCTATTGATTTTGCCTTATAGATCACTACTTCATTATTCTCGATCTTATATTCTAGATCAGTCTGATCGAATATCTTATTTAGCAGTTCCTTGAGAGTGATCTCGTCAGCGGAGATATTTATTTTTTGATCTCGTGCATCTTGAGGGTTAAATAAGAATTGAATTTTATATTCCTCTTCCAGAAGTTTTATCACTTCTAATAGTGGCTTATTATTCCAATCAATATCCGCCTCTTCTTGAAGTCGCACTTCATAACTGCTCTGGGCATGAGTAGCACTCCCAAGGGGCACAAGCAGAATAGTTAGGAAGATTATTTTTATCATTTGCATGGCTTCCCTTTTAGTCTGAAGTTGTTGTCAGTCGTTTCTTTCACATCGATATCATATATTAATTTCAATGAGGATAAGATCTGGTCTAGGCTCTTATCGGTAAAACTTCCTTGGAAAACACAACCTTCAAAATCAGCATTTGCATAGTCTAGAGAGACATCAAAATTAGTTTGTAGGTCTTCAAAAACTTGCACCAGTGATTCATTATTATAGCTCAGCTGCTTGGTTGCCCAAAACATATTATTACTATTCACCTCATCACTAAATGATAGTGAGTTATCACTATCGACTAAGGCCTTCATACCTTTGGTCAATATCAAGGAATCAGACCTTACTTTCGTATTCTGAACCCTTACTCTACCATTTATTACATCTACATAATTGTCATTATTTCCTTGGGCGCCCACTACGAATTTAGTTCCTAGCACGGTGACATCTACCGACTGCGTTGTGATCACAAATGGCTTTTCCGGGTTATGAGTTACCTCGAAGGTTGCTATACCATCTAATTTTAGTGATCGGGAACGATTAAAATCCTTCTTGTATTGAAGTGTCGTATTTTGCTCTAGCCATACTATAGAATTATCGGGTAGGGTATATTCCATACGCTCATCTGTCGTGACGAAGCTTTCATAATCATTGCTTGATCCTAGATTCAGATACATCAAGCCTGCAAATCCAACTAAGAGTAACAAACTGGCAGCAATCCTAAATGCCCAGTTCTTATTCTTAACAACGGTCATTTGAGGTTTCTTTACATGGGACATCACTTTATTATAAGCCCCATCGACATCAAGTTTTTGCACGAGCTCTGGGTAAGTATTCCCCTCAGATTCGATCCAGATCTTCTGTATTTGCTGATAATTAGTAGCATTAGCCTTATCAGCTTGCAACCACTCATTAAGCAATTGCTGCTGCTGATCATCTAACTGACCCTCAAGGGATCTGTAAATAAGATTTGTATAATTTTTTTCCATATTAAGCTTCTATACTTATCTATCGTAGAATGGAGCGCATACCCTAGTGGGAATTGATTAAAAATTAGAATATTTTGATAAATCCTAATATAACCCCAGAAATAAGGGCTTCTTTGATGATTTTGAGGGCTTTGCTGATGTGGTATTCTACTGTTTTATCGGTTATATCCAGCTGCTGCGAAATTTCTTTGTAGGACATCTTCTCGAATCTGCTTAGCATGAATACCTCCCGTGTCCGTTCTGGCAGTTTATCGATCTCTTGTTTAAGGTGCTCGTAGTTTTCTTGGCTTATGATGATCTCTTCAGCTGAGCGATCACTACTGATGGTGAGATCATCGATGATCTCTAATCCTTTTTTCTCAGGATTTCGCTTTTGCTTTCTGATGATATCAATGGACCTGTACACCACCGCTTTCTTAAGATAAGCCGGCAGGTTTTCAATTTCTTGATTCCATTTTTTCTTTTCCCAATAATCTATGAATACTTCTTGCACCACCTCCTCTGCAGAATCCAAACTAGGGCAATAGGCTTTAGCCACGGTAACGAGTCGCGTATATTGACCTTTAAACAGATCCTCAAAATCTATTTCTGACTGGAGTCTCAATGTGTTTTCTTCTGATTAGGGGTGTTGTAAAATACTGATTACAAATATACTTAATATGAAAGTCTCAAATTATTATCAAGCATACTAATAAGGACAAGATTTTACAATTGCGAGTTTTAGTCCATTCATTATAACATCCTTAACGCTACGTTAAATAGATTAACATCAGCAATATCAAATTATCGCTAGGGTAGGCTCTTATAGCAGCGATATAGGAGTACAGCAACATGTTGTTCTACAATATTTTTTAACTTTTAAAAATTATTAATTATGAGAAATCTAATGAGTCTTATTGCGAAATTTAGTGCCGTCGGTTTGATATTCTTATTGACGAGCTGTGCAAAAACTACCTACTTAGGATCATCACACCAAGCTACAGACGTGGTAGATGTGTTTTTTGATGAGCGAAATATTACTGTGGAGTACGAGGTCATAGGTCGTGCCATAGGAGAGGGACATCGTATCAAAAAAGTGAAAAGTAAACTAATAGATAGGGCTAAAGAAGAAGGTGCTAATGCGATTTTAATAAGTGCAATAGAAGTAGATAATTATGCAGTCAATGGTTCAGTAGCACCTGCTGTAGGCTCGATAGACCAGGTCAAAGCAACATTTATTAGATATAAATAAAGTGCCCTTTTTTGGTCAAAGTAAATCAATGAAAGTCTATGATCAATATGATCGTGGGCTTTCTTATTCGTTGGAGTAGACTGTTAAAGAACTATGGTCTGTAACACTTTGGACTGATAATCCATCTAAAAACAGGCCCAGAAGTCATATTATACTGTTCTATACGACAACAATTTATTTCTTAACTTAGAGTAAAGAAAATGACTTTTTAGATTTCTTCTTATAAACCAATGGAAGCCTTAAGATCAACCCTTAAAAAATTTGCACGAGTCTCCGAAGAGGAGATAGAATATGCTATGTCTAGAGCGACTTCTAGATCATTTGAGAAAGGGGAGACGCTTTTTGATAAAGAAGAATATTGCGATATCATACCTGTGATAGAAAAAGGTTTTGCAGTAATGTACCATCAAGAAGCAGGCTTGCGAAAGGGAGTTGTTGGGTTTTATAAAGAAGGATATTATATCAGTGATTTTTATAGCTACCTCACCAAAGAGCCAATTAGATTCAACTTCCACTTTATAGAGGATACGACTATTAGTGTATTTGATCGTAAGACGATAGATGAGTTTAATCATCGGTCACCCCAATGGCAAACATACGGAAGGAAGCTAGCAGAAAAAGCTTATTTAAATGAAATGAAACACCTATATGATGCAAAGTTTCTATCGAAGGATCAGCGTTACGAGAATCTGATTCAAGAGAAGAATTCATTTTTTCAGAGAGCGCCCCTCTATTTGATAGCATCTTATCTAGATACTACGCCTGAGACTTTGTCGCGGATCAGGAGACGGATATACGAAGGGCATAAATAGATAAGAAACTAAATAGTAATTTCAATCCGATTCTTCTCAGGGCCAAGCACTACACTTTCATAATATCCATCACCAGTTGTCCTTGCTTCACCTATGACCTCATAGCCGTTCTTCCTTAGTCTTTCAGTCAGCGTATCTACATTTTCTTTAGAACCAACCGACATGGCAAAATGGTTAAGTCCGATATATTGATCAACCGTATTATTTAGATTTTGAGGTATCTCAGGTTTCTGCATTAATTCAAGGCGAGCACCGCTGTCAAATGATAGGAAGTAAGAACTAAAATTCTTGGTTGGGTTATGGTATTTCTTATTGGCTGTTGCGCCGAAATAGTTTTCATAAAACGCCCGCATGGTTTCAAGGTCATTTACCCAAATCGCAATATGGTCTATCTTCATGTTATGTCGAGCTAAGATGTTAAGAATCAAGAAAAGCCTGCTTCAAATATATTAATCAACGTATTATTTGCAAGATAATCTAGTTAGCATAGATTTATAACTAAAATAAATAAATATGGGCCCACTAAAAGGATTAAGAATTATAGAAATGGCAGGCCTAGGGCCAGGGCCATTTGCAGGTATGATGTTAGCAGATATGGGAGCAGAGGTGATACTCGTGGAGCGTAAAGCGATAGATATGAAAATGCCCGACGTTAATAGGAGAGGTAAAAAATCCGTTGCGCTCAATTTAAAAGACCCAGCAGGAGTTAAGAAATTATTGAAGCTAATAGAAAATTGCGATGTGCTATTTGAAGGATTCAGACCAGGTGTCATGGAGCGGCTGGGAATTGGGCCTGAGGTATGTATAGCACAAAATCCAAAATTGATCTATGCACGCATGACTGGGTGGGGGCAGACCGGTCCTATGGCGCACGCTGCTGGTCACGATATCAATTATATTTCTCTGACAGGTGCATTGCATGGGATTGGTCGCAAGGGACAAAAGCCGACACCTCCGCTCAATCTCGTAGGTGATTACGGTGGAGGTGGAATGTTTTTAGTCACTGGAATATTAGCAGCGTACATAGAAGTGCAACGATCTGGTAAAGGACAGGTGATAGATGTGGCGATGACGGATGGTTCGGCGGTATTGATGTCGATATTCAATACCTTGCATGGGCTAGGTATGCACACGATGAATCAAGGTGAGAATATGTTGGATACTGGAGCTCACTACTATGATACCTATGAAACCATGGATGGGAAATATATATCCATAGGTTCCATAGAACCTCAATTTTATAAGCTATTAATAGAAAAAGCAGAACTGGATGAAGTAGTCTTTGGGGGTCAGAATAATCAGAAAAAATGGCCTGATCTCAAGGAAAAACTTACACAGGTTTTTAAGGCTAAAACAAGAGCAGAGTGGTGCGATATCATGGAAGGGACTGATGTTTGTTTTGCTCCTGTTTTGGATTTGATAGAGGCACAAGATCATCCGCATAATGTTGCTCGTGGCACCTATGTAACCGTAGATGGGATAGTGCAGCCGGCACCTGCGCCTAAGTTTAGTCGGACACCATCTGCTGTGATGTCTGGGTCTCCGAAGCCAGGGGAGCATACAGACGAGGTATTCAAAGATCTTGATATTTGAAATTATTAGTGAGTATAAGTGGATAATTAAATTTTTGCTTACTTCGTAGTCTATTTTAAGGCACTCATCTATTTCAGAATAACTTTACTTAGCGTCGATTTCTATGGCAAAAGAAAATGTGTATACGATATTAAAAAGGCAACTAGACTTACCAGAAGCATCGATAAAAAACACGATCGATCTGCTAGACGGAGGTGCGACGATACCATTTATATCACGGTATCGAAAAGAAGCTACAGGGTCGTTAGATGAAGTCGATATAGGTAAAATAAATAGTGCTTGGAAATCCTATAATGAGCTAGTCAAGCGTAAAGAGTTTGTCATAGAAGCTATCGCTGAACAAGGCAAGTTGAATCCAAAGTTGAGACTAAAAATTGAAAATTGCTGGGACTCGATCATCCTAGAGGACCTCTACTTGCCTTACAAAAAGAAAAGAAAAACTAGAGCTACCAAAGCAAAGGAACTAGGTCTAGAACCGCTGGCGAATGAGATATGGCTGCAGAAGAATAAGGACATATATAAATCCGCCAAACAATTTTTAAAAAAGGAGGTAAAGAGCGTAGAGGATGCTCTAGCAGGCGCAAGGGATATCATCGCTGAGCGAATAAATGAAGATGATCAGGCTAGGCACTCAGTAAGAAAGATCTATGAACGCACTGCTTCACTGATAGCAAAGGTCTCTCCTAAAAAGAAAGCAGAGGCAGAAAAGTACACTGATTATTTTAAGTATGAGGAAGTGGCGAAGAAGATACCTGCGCACAGATTACTGGCCGTATTGAGAGGGGAAAAGGAGGGCTTTCTGAGAGTAAAGTTAAGTGTGGATAAAGAAGAAGCTACTTCCAGGTTGGAACGGATATTTATCGAGAGAGATGCCTCGGGCTCCTGTAAGAAGCAAATGAGGTTGGCGACAGAAGATTCCTTTGATCGTTTGCTGTCCAGCTCTATTGAGACGGAGTTTAGAAATATATACAAGGCTAAAGCGGATGAGGAAGCGATAAGTGTATTTGTAGAAAATCTCAAGCAATTATTATTAGCTCCGCCGCTGGGCAGTAAGCGGATCATGGGGCTTGATCCAGGATTTAGGAGCGGATGTAAAGTCGTGTGCCTTGATGAAAATGGTAGCCTCGTGCGAGACACCGTCATCTATCCTCATCCTCCGCAAATGCAAGTAGAGAAAGCGCTAAAAGAAGTGGAAATGCTGATAAGGAAGCATGATATAGAATCTATAGCCATCGGAAATGGTACTGCTGGAAAAGAAAGTTATGCCTTACTCAAATCTAAGGCTAAAGATTGGGGTGTTGAGCTATTCATGGTGAATGAAAGTGGTGCATCTATCTACTCTGCTTCCGAGATAGCAAGGAAAGAATTTCCCCATCATGATCTCACGGTTAGAGGGGCAGTGTCGATAGGTAGACGATTAATGGACCCACTCTCAGAGCTAGTCAAGATAGACCCTAAGTCCATCGGAGTAGGACAGTACCAGCACGATGTCAACCAGTCTAAACTCAAAGAGAACCTTACAACCTGTGTGGCTAGTTGCGTGAATGCAGTAGGGATAGATCTCAACACAGCTTCTGAGTATGTACTTACATTCATATCTGGATTAGGACCCACTATCGCTAAAAATATAGTTGCCTATAGAGACGAGCATGGTTCATTTAAAAAAATAGAGTCGCTCAAGAAAGTACCCCGTATGGGCGCTAAGGCTTATGAGCAAAGTGCAGGATTCTTACGGATAAGAGATGGTAAGAATCCATTGGACAATACGGGTGTGCACCCAGAGCGGTATAAGCTAGTCAACAAAATGTCTAAAGACCTAGGTGTAAAGATTCAAACCATGATAATCGATGGACAGAAGCGGAAGGAGATAAAGGCTGCTGAATACATTGATGCCACGATCGGTTTGCCGACCATTAATGATATCTTGAAAGAGTTAACCAAACCCGGCGTAGATATAAGAGGTAAGGCGCAGACTTTCGAGTTTACAGATGGTATTAATTCTATCTCAGATGTCAGGGTAGGCATGAAAATTAATGGCATCATAAATAACGTGACTAAGTTTGGTGCATTCGTGGATATTGGAATTAAGGAATCGGGTCTGATTCACATTTCTCAGATGGCGGATAAATTCATCTCTGATCCGCTGGATGTGGTCAAGCTAAATCAGAAAGTCTATGCAACAGTGATAGAAGTAGATGAGGGAAGGAAACGGATTTCGTTGAGTTTAAAGCAGTAGATTAATTGATAATTGATAATTGATAATTGATAAATACGAGAATATAGATTTTTAACTATGGAAGAAGCGCTAAAAAAGTATAAAGTTATCACCAAGTATAAAGTCCAATGGGGACAAATGGATGCTGCGCGCCACGTCAACAATACGGTCTATCTGAGATGGGCAGAGTCTGCGCGGATCGCCTATTTCGAAGCGATGGGTATGGATACTTCTTTTCAAGGAGGTGGAGTCGGGCCTATTCTTGGTTGGCAGGATTGTAAGTATATTTTCCCACTCACTTTTCCGGATACGGCTATCGTGGGCGCAAGGACGATAGAGAAGAAGGAAGATAGATTTATCATGGAATGCGCAATCTATTCAGCATCTCATCAGCGGATATCTGCGATTTCTAAGCAAAGTATTATTCCGTATAACTATGGTGAGTTTAAGAAAGTGGGCTTACCTCATGAGTGGGTTGAGACTATTGATAAGTTGGATTCAATTTGAGTTAAAAAAGCTAGAAAAGTTGTGACAAATTATAAGCTTCTGCGAATAATAGATAAACACACTTTAGTTTGGACAAAAAGGAAGAAAAATTTCTATCATTAATTGAGATTCATAAAAGAATCATATACAAGGTTGCTAACGGTTATTGTAAAGAGGTCGATGAGCGAGAAGATCTCATTCAAGAGATAATCATCCAATTGTGGTTGTCTTTAGATAACTATAGTGATCAATATAAATTATCTACATGGGTATATAGAATTGCCTTGAATACTTCCATTTCGCATTATAGAAAAAACAAAACTCGAAAGGCAAGGACAACTATCTTATCTCCAGTCATCGAATTGAAAAATGATGATTACCAAAGTAGGTTTGAAAGCGAAGACTTTCAGCTCCTTAATAAGTTGATACAAGAACTTAAAGAGATAGATAAAGGTATTTTTCTTTTATACCTGGACGGTTTTAAATACAAAGAAATAGCTGAGATAATGGCTATATCCCCATCAAACGTTTCTTCCAAGATTTCTAGAATAAAGAAGGCCCTCAAATTAGAATTTAAAAAAAATAAGTACTCGAATTATGGATAATAACGAACTGATAAAATTGTGGTCGACCTATGATACAAAGCTTGACAACGTCTTATCGCTTAACAGGGATATTGCGATAAGCCTGACTAAACAGAAGCTTGATAAAACGATCAGTGGGCTTTACCTCCCCAAGATGATAGCCATAATTATCGGTATCCCTTACACCATACTGCTAAGCTTAGTTACTATCATCGCAATATGTGCAGATGCTTATTTTGTTGCGCTGGGTTTTGGTGCAATAGCAATCATAATGGTAACTACATTGTTCGTTTACTTTTATCATCTATATCTCATTAGACAAGTTAAACTAAGTGGTGATATAATTTCTACACAACAACATCTTTCTAGGCTGAAGATCTCTAGTTATAATTGTTTGCGATTCTCAATTTTTCAGCTTCCTTTTTGGTCAGTTTGCTGGGTGAGTGTGGATGCTATATTTTCGTCTTCCATCATTTACATAGTCGTCAACTTATGTGTTTTTATGGGACTTAGTTATTTAGCTTTTTGGTTATATAAGCAATTAAGTCTTGAGAATGAAGAAGGGCGAATCAAAAATTTCTTATTGTCGGGTAGTGAATGGGAACCTATCATAAAGTCCACTAAAATATTAGAACAGTTAAAAGGATATTAACCGGAGATTTAACTAGATATTCTTTTTCTCTCAATACTTTTACTAACCACGTTGATTACGACAAAAGCGAAATCAATACCCCAGCCGCCACTGCAGAGCCGATCACTCCAGAGATATTACTAGACATAGCATACTGTAAAATATGATTCTTAGGGTCATGCTTCAGTGCAATCTCATTAGCTACTCTAGAAGCCATCGGTACGGCACTGAGCCCAGTGGCTCCGATCAGTGGATTTATCTTTTTCTTGGAGAATATATTGTGGATCTTTACAGCCATTATCCCTCCGAGTATAGATATGATAAACGCGATCAAACCTCCAAAGACGATCATTAAAGTCTCTTGATTTAGAAAGGTCTTTGCGGTCATCGTAGCACCGATAGTCAGTCCTAAGAAGATCGTAGAAGTATTCATGATAGTATCCGTTGCCGCTTGGAATAATCTATTGGTATCACTACCAATTTCCTTGATCAGGTTGCCAAATAATAGCATTCCTAACAAGGGTACCGAAGAAGGAATGAGTAAAGAAACAATGATACCCATAACGATAGGAAACATGATCTTAGCCGTGCGTAGGTCATCTATTTTGACAGGAGAAGGGTAGAGTTTGTCCTGCTCCTTCATGTTTATCATGAGTTCTTTCTTAGTGACTGAGTACTTCACTACGAATGGTATGATGATCGGTACGAGCGCCATGTAAGAGTAGGCGGCGATGGCGATCGGGCCCAGTAGATGCGGCGCTAGCATGATCGATGTATAGATGGCGGTAGGCCCATCTGCTCCTCCTATGATACCTAACGCGCCGGCTTCTTTCATCGTAAAACCTATCAATACTGCTCCGAGCATAACGCTAAAAATCCCTAGCTGCGCAGCAGCACCAAACATAGCCAACCGCAAATTCCTAAGCATCGGTCCAAAGTCTGTAAATGCCCCTACTCCAAGAAAGATCAACGGCGGTAAGAGCCCCGTTTTAATCAAGACATAATAAAGTAAGTTCATGATGCCGTGCTCTTTGGCTATTTCATTGATCGTCATATGGACGATCTCTGGCGCTTCATTAGTGGATGTTACACTCATGTTGCCTCCTGGGAAATTCGCTATTAAAATACCAAAAGCAATAGGTACGAGCAGAAGCGGTTCGAATCGCTTATGGATGCCAAGGTACATGACCAAAAGTGCCAGCGCTATCATCAATAGACCACCTGGCTCATCTATCAACTCACCAAAAGCGGTCATGTCATATAACTGATTCAGGACTTCTAACATTAGGTAAGTTTTATGATAGGGTCATCTTCGAACACATCATCTCCGTGGCGAGAAATTATTTCTGATACTATACCAGATTTGTCAGAGATAATGGCATTGATCACTTTCATGGATTCTATGTAAGCTACGGTATCTCCTACATTTATCTGGTCACCTACTTTGATAGCGGTATCTGACGAATCTCTCGTTAAGAAAAACTTACCCTCTAGGGGTGCGACTATTTCTTTGAAGTCCTTTTGGCCATATGTACTTGCAGCTGCGTTAGATTTTTTCTTATCGTCTGCTGATTTATCACCCCAAGACAAGGCCACTTCGTAAGTCTTGCCATCCACATCGACATTTATTTTTTGTGGAGCTAGGTTGGTAGCACTAGCGCCGCTACCTGCTTGCTTTTCAGATTTTCTTTTTTCGAGATCCACTAAGAAGTTTTCTTTCGCTTTTCCTGATCTGTAGTTTTCGTACTGAGCAGGGTGCATAGCATATTCAAACAGTTCTTCATCATCCTCTCCATATTCCCATCCCTTCTCGTCCATCAGATTTTTATACTTATCTAGCTCGTCAGGATACAGATCTTGCGGATTCCCTTCAAAGAATTCGCGTTTCTGCTCATTTGCAAGCTTGAGTATTTCAGGGTCTATAGGGCCTAACAACTTTCCACTCTGTCCTAGGATCATACCCCAAGTATTTTCGTCCATCATCGTCCATCGCTCTTTACCTTTTATCTGTTGCGTAGCGTTCATCAGCGATACGTTTTTCACATACTGGCTAAATGGGGTAACGAGTGGAGGATATCCTAATCTAGGCCACGCATACTCTACCTCATCAAAAAGTTTGATTAGCAGTTCGTCTTGTGTGATCGCAGGCTTATCATTTTTTGCTAACCATCGATTGATACTAGTGAGATTTTTTTCTAGATCAGCCATGAGACTACCCATCATGCCTCCGGGTAAGCCAGGTTTGATAAGCAGAGAGTTAAGGAATCTATTACGTGGATTGATATAGTAACCTAGGAAGTCATCGATAAATTCTTGTGTCATCGACCGCACTGCCATGTAGGCATTCATATTGATATCAGGCAAGCTAAAACCTGCATCGTCGAGCATAGCCTTTATGGTCAGTAGGTCGGCATGTCCTGTACCCCACGATAAAGGTTCCATGCCTACATCTATATAGTCGACACCATTGCGAGCAGCTTCTAGCGATGAGGCTACAGACAGACCAGGCGTAGAGTGTCCATGATACTGTATGACGATATCAGGATGTCTTTCTCTGATACCTTTGATGATCTTGCCGATAGATACCGGGCGACCAATACCTGCCATATCCTTAATGCATATCTCTTCAGCTCCGATATCTATATATTCGTCAGCTAGCTTGATATAGTAATCGACCGTGTGCAGCGGGGAGTAGGTTAGACTCAACGCACCTTGAGGTATCATTCCTCCTTCTTTCGCATACTGAAATGACAGTGCAAGATTTTGCGGATTATTCAATCCATCGAATGTTCGTGAGATGTCGGTGCCCTGTATTTTTTTCAATTTAAACATGAGCTTCCTTACATCCTTAGGGACAGGGCTCATGCGGATACCATTGAGGCCTCGCTCCAGCATATGAGTCTGTATCCCCGCTTTTGCAAATGCTTTTGTCCATGCTCTGACAGAGAGATTAGGATTTTCGCCATACAGGAGGTTTATTTGTTCGAACCCACCACCATTGGTTTCTACTCTATGGAAGCAGCCCATCTCTACGATCGGTTCAGCTACTTTGACAAGCTGATCCTTACGCGGCATATACTTGCCAGAAGACTGCCACATGTCTCTATATACCAAGGAGAGTTTTATCTCTTTTCCCATTATTTTATTCTTTTGATGGAGATAGGAGTTGCTTTGCCAGAAGACCACTTCTGAATCGCAGCATTGATTATAGCTTGAGGGATTTCTTCTTTCTTGTTGTTCTGCTGATCCATGTCTGCGCGATTAAGTCTAAATCCAGTCCTATTAAGAATCAACACTAGCATCTTCCCTGAAAAAACTACGAGCGCTAAGATTCCGACTACAGTAAGCATCCCGACGGTCATAATAGTTAGTACATGGCTTATCTGTTGTTCCATTTGATTATTTAGTTATTTAGTTAAGTCAACTAAATGTACTTAAAGGTTCTATAAAAGAAACGGTATAAAATTGTAAAATCATTTAAAAGTTTCTGTATTCAATTATTAACATGGAAGAATTTCAATTGACCTTATTAAATTTTGTTAACTTATTTTCTTAAAGTAAAAAACATGGAGACTAGGACATTAATAGAAGGATTTTATGAATGGGAAAAACTGACCCCAAATGCAGCATTCCTAAGGCAGCCCTTTGGTGATCGTTGGGAAGAGACCACATGGGCAGAGGCTGGAGTGATCATCAGAAAGATGGCATCGGCACTCAGGTCACTAGGATTGCGAGATAAGGCACATATAGCTATAGTATCAAAAAACTGTCGAGAATGGGTACTTACGGATCTGGCTATCATCATGGCTGGCTATGTATCGGTACCACTGTACTCGACGCTCAATGCGGAGCAGATAAAGGAAGTTTTAGATCTAGGGGATGTAGATGCGATTTTCTTAGGCAAGATAGATATACCTGTCTGGGAGAGTATGAAAGGTGGGATTCCGGAGTCAATGCCAGCTATAAAATTTCCCCAGTATGATGACAACGCCAAAATAGATAAAGGGCATGATTGGGATGAGCTATTAGCAAAGCACGAGCCGATAGTAGATCCTCCTATACCCAAGTTAGAAGATATGTGGACGATCGTATTCACCTCAGGGACGACCGGTACTCCCAAGGGGGTGGTGTTGACATTTGGAACCCTCTCTGCTACATCAGAATTGATAGAGAACGAAAACAATCTTGACGTATCCATGGAAGGGGACAATAGATATTTTTCTTTCTTGCCACTTAATCATATCGCAGAGCGAGTAGTGGTAGAGTCCAATTGTATAAGCTATGGAGGCTCTATATCTTTTGCAGAATCGCTAGCGACCTTTGCGAAAAATATACAAGGGACGAGACCGACCTTATTATTTGCAGTACCTAGGATCTGGACTAAGTTTCAGCAAGGCGTACTGAGTAAGATGCCACAGGCTAAACTTAATAAGCTGCTCAAGATTCCATTCGTGTCAGGGATGGTCAAAAAGAAGTTGCAAAAGGCACTAGGACTTGATCAAGCAAGATGCCTCCTGAGTGGCGCTGCCCCTATTACACAAAATTGTAAAGATTGGTATAAGAGCATCGGCTTACCGATAGCGGAAGGATATGGTATGACTGAGAATTGTGCCGTATGTACATTCATAGGTGCTCATGATGATAAGCCTGGCTCCGTAGGTAAGGTGCAAACGCCTGGTGAATTAAAGATAGATCCGGAGACGGAAGAGATACTGATGAGAGCGCCATTCGTCATGCAAGGGTATTATAAAAGTCCTGAGAAAACGGAAGAAACACTCGCGGGCGGATGGTTGCATACAGGTGACCAAGGATACATCGATAAAGATGGATATCTATTCATCACAGGCAGGATCAAGGATACTTTCAAATCGGAGAAAGGCCAGTTCATCGTGCCTGCACCTATCGAGTGGAAGTTTGCAGGTGATGATGACATCGAGCAGATAGCAATCGTTGGAAGAGGGATAGCACAACCGTTAGCGCTTGTAGTACTCTCAGATGCAGGTGGTCAGAAAGGAAAAGAACAATTGAAAAGTAGTCTCACGGATACCTTAGAAAAAGCAAACGCACAATTAGAAGGGTACAAAAAAGTCTCGACCGTAGTCATCATGGCAGAACCATGGACAACAGAAAACGGAATGCTGACGCCAACTTTAAAGGTCAAAAGGAATGTCATCAACAAAGGTCTGAGTGATAAATATCGAGACTGGCATGAATGTGAAGACTGCGTAGTTTGGGCTTAGTCTATAGGGCTTAGAATTGTAGCAGAGATAGAGGAGTAAGTGGGCTGTTAAATATAGAAATACAGGAGGTCTCTAAGTAGGTAAGACCATGGCTTTGTAGATGATTTTAAGGCTAAAAGTCATAGCAGATTTAGGTGAGAAAGTGGTCCGATGAGGGTGATAGAAATGACCGTATCTAGCTATGAAGTCACTTAAATATGGATAAAGTCAGCTGATTTTAAGAGAAATTTATCTTTTTTTGCCTTAAAACATACTTTTCCTGCAACTAATATTAGAAAAAATACATTTTATTTCGTATTTTCCTTGTAACTAAAACGTACAATTATGAATATAAACTTACTCTTAATTACAGTTGGCGTTTTTATAGCATGCGGAGTTTTCACGTATATTTTATATGCGTTAAAAATCTTAAAAGATTAGAATTGATTTCTAGAGACATTCTAAATTTTTACACCTTTTAAGAATGCTAAAAAAAAGGCCTTTGATAGAGAAATTATTTAACGATAATTTCTCTATTTTTTTGTACTTTATTTTTGTCCTAGTTTATCTAAAAATAGATTTCTAGTTTCCTTTATATTATTTTCTATAGTATCAATCGTCCAGTTCTTTGTAGGTATAGGTCGCAAGATATGTATGACTACTTTTGCTGGTCTGAGTAAGATCTTTCCTTTAGGAAGTACATCGTGAGAATTCATAATAACAATTGGAGTGAGAGATACCTGGGTTGCCATAGCTAGTCTAAATGCTCCTTTCTTAAACTCGCCTAATTCGTAACTTTCACTTCTAGTTCCTTCTGGTGCGATTGCAAACGATATTCCTTTGGCAACATATTCTTTTGCAGAATTAAATATTTCAATTGCTTCGGATGATTTTGATCTGTCAATAAATAACATACCGCCAACCCATAGAATCGGTCCTATAGGAGATCTCTTGAGTTCGCGTTTTGCAATGGCCGAGATATTTTTTTTAAACAGGTGAGCTAGGATAAATAACTCAGCATTACTCTGATGATTGAAAATAAAAATGGTAGGTCTTTTATCTAAGTATTCTTCTCCATGAATGGAGTAAGTAATACCTGGAGTCGTAGTAGATAGAAAACCGTAAGAAGTAACTAAGGCGTCAATACCTCTACGATGCGACCATGATACCAAACCTACTATGATGGCATATATAGAAGAAGGGATCAACCACCCAAAAGCATATATCGTCCTGAAAAAATTCTTGAAGAATTGTATTAGCTGCACGTATAAAATTGAAATCTAACTAAAAACAACCGATCTATATTTTGCAGTGATTAAATAGCTATATTGATATAAATAAGATCAGTCACATGATAAGAATTCTATGCAAATTAGTTGGTGTATTTATTTTTATACTGTTATCGTGCAAACAACAGCCAGCTACTGATAAAATGAGCACTGAGGTAAATAAAATAGAAATGATAAGTTATAAGACAATAGGAGAGGTGGAGAGATTAGACCCTGCCATCGATGCATTGATTGCTAAAGATGCTAAGATCGAGATATTGGCATCTGGATTTACATGGTCAGAAGGACCGGTTTGGGTAGATGAGATGGATGCATTGCTATTTTGTGATATCCCTCCTAACAAGATTCATGTCTGGAAAGAAGGGCAGACAGATGCTCCTGTCTACTTATCGCCATCGGGATATACAGCTGATGTGCAAAGGGGTGGAGAAGTGGGGTCTAATGGATTGATAATTAATAAGCAAGGACAACTAGTACTCTGTCAGCATGGTGATCGTCGCATTGCATATCTAGATGCTAAGTGGGATGACGCAAAGCCTAAATACGTCACTATAGCAGATAAGTTTGAGGGTAAGAGATTTAATAGTCCTAATGATGTTATACAAAGATCAAATGGCGATTATTACTTCACCGATCCTCCATATGGTTTAGAATTTCAAATGAAAGATCCAACTAAAGAGATCGATTATCAAGGTGTATTTAAAAGTAATAGTGATGGGTCAGTTACGGTTTTGTCTAAGACAATGACAAGACCTAATGGTTTGGCCTTTTCGCCAGACGAATCAATTCTTTATGTAGCTAACTCTGATCCTGATAAAGCTATTTGGAACGCGTTTGATGTAGCAAAGGATGGTACAGTATCAAATGAAAGAGTATTCTATGATGCCACAGGAATGGCTGGTAAGGGCCTCCCCGATGGAATGAAAATAGATAAGGCAGGGAATATATTTGCCACAGGCCCTGGAGGTGTTCTTGTATTCAATGCTGATGCTAAATTATTGGGAAAGATCCATACTACTGAAGCAACTTCTAACTGTGCTTTTGGCGGTAAAGATCGAGACTACCTGTATATGACTTGTGATATGCATCTCATGAGAATAAAGCTAACTACGGCTGGCACCATTTAATTAGAATCCGTTCTTCTTCTTCATACTCAAGATAGACCATAGGACGGTCTATGTGATTCATTTGCTGCTATGCGGGTATGTGACCTTTAGAGGAACAGAGCAAACTATAATGCTGAAAACTAAGGTAATTATCGTTTGCACGTTCCGTGATAGGTATTTGGTTAAGTGTATGGAAGTAGTACAAGATAAAGTAGGTGCGGAACAAGTAGCGGATGGGAAGGTATTCGTTGGTATTGTGGAAGATACAATTCGGATAAGCAAAAACGTTAGTGGCGTTGTAGCAATAAAGAAATTAGCTAAGCGTAGATATAATTAAAGCTATTTTCTCATTTACGCTTTTGATAACTTATCATTTCTTTAACAATTTTATTGGAGTACAGATTAAACCAGCGCAGCCTTATATAGTCAAATAGGCAAATAAAAAAATCATGAAGTACATATTAATAGTAGTAGCCATTTTGTTTGGTTTGCAAACTAGCGCGATTTCTCAGAGAGGAGAACATGGCGGCGATAAAGGGAAGATCAATCATCTTAAAACCGAATTAGAATTATCTGATGCGCAAGCTGATGAACTGAAGAGCATCTTTGAAGCGATGAGAGAAAATAAGGAGGAGACGAGTCGAGAAGAAAAGAAAGCTGCCATGGAAGAAGCTATTGTGGAAGTCTTGACTGATGAGCAACTGGCTAAATATGAAGAGTTACAACTGAATAGAAAAGTATCGCGTGGCAAAAATAGTAAGGCTGGCATGAAGGGTAGGAAAATGAGAAAAGGATTATCTAAAGATGAAGAAACGCTGAATAGATTGAAAGAAATGAGGGTAGAACTTGATGAGTCCATCTCTGCAGATGACAAGATAGAAATTGATCATTTAAGACAGTCTTTCGCTAATCGCAAAGAAGTAATAAAAGAAAATAGAGAAGTGTATAAAGAATTATCAGACGATGAAAAAAAGGAGTTTAGAGAAGAGCGAAAGACAAAGCGTGATGAAATGAAAGCTGATATTAAGCAATTGAAAGAATTAACTAAAAAGTATAATGCTGAGATAAGCTCCTTGTTGGAAGAGAATAAGGACTTCTTCGAAGAGAAGAAAGCTGAAAGAAAGGAAGAATGGAAAGAGAAGAAGGAAGAGCGAAAAGAAGAAGGGAAGGAAGGTCGTAAAGCTAATAGAGAGAATCGTGAAAATAAATTTGAACGAAAACATTCAAAAGAAGATCACACGAGAACTAGAGGAGGGCATTTTTCAAAAGGAATGAAGTTTTTGTTAATGGACTCTAACTCATCTACAGACGATGCGAGTGGAATAGTGAGAGAATTTAATTCTATATCAGTCTCTCCTAATCCTGCTTCTGTAATGACAAATGTCACGTATGAGGTAAAAAATGATGGCCAAGTAAGAGTAGAAATAAGAGACGAATCAGGGAGAGTTTATGAGGTGGTCACTAACGAATCTATGAAGGCTGGGACTTATACCAAAGCAATCGAGACTAGTAAGTATCAAGACAAAACTTATTACATAAGTATATCAGATGGCAAATCTATAAAGACTGAAAAGTTGTTAATTCAGAAGTAGTTATTGACTTGACAGGATTAGCTGTTTCTCATGATTTTATAGATTTTTATGTATATGGGATGAGCAGTAAAGCACACGAATATTAAACTAGAGACGGGTTATTACTGCTTTGGAGTTAGAAGCAGGTATTCTTTTTTTATGATAATGGCTAGCAAAAGAAATTTAGACGGTTCAACTGTGAATTTTGAGGCTAGTGTACCTCATGGAATAGTCAGCGCCTTAGCGATAGAGCAATGCAAAACTTATTTAGCCGAGCTAAAAAATTCTATATAAATGGAAGGAACAAAAAGTCCGAAAGTTTTTATAGCACTGGTGAATACAATTTAACTTCGCTTAATTTGATTCCTTAAAGGTCTCCATATTGCTCAAATAATTATTTTAAGAATAACGAAAGAAATACCAATACTTTTTTTTAGTCGTAGTCTATATAGAGCTAATCAATAATTAGATAGGAAGTAATCGATATAGCCAGGTAACTGTGTCCCTAGGTAGTAGGGTAGGTTCATAAGTTTAAATTTCTTTCCAGCAGGTGTCACTTGGTTTTGTATCTCGAATTTACCAGCATACATCCTTACAGCATATTGATGGTCGCATCTATTTACAAACTCATGTAGAGATCTCAGTTTACCTACCTTACCAGATTTTATTTCTATAGGAATCACTTTGTCCTTGTAAGTTAAGATGAGATCAACTTCTGCAGATGACTGGTTCTTATCCCTCACCCAAAAGTTAGGCGTCGTGTATCGTGTGCTATTGATCGATATGAGTTCTTGAGTGATGAGATGGGGTATGAGTGCTCCCTTGTAAGCAGTGCTGAGGTCTTGCATGGCGAGTAGTTCTGCTTGTATGCCTAGCTCATAGTTGATAAGCCCCGTGTCTAGAAATTGAAGTCTCGGTGATTTTTTCAGATCAGGGATGATTGGACTTTCGAGAGAAGTAGATGGATAGATCAACTGAATGATCTTTGCCATATCCAGATTTCTGAATGATTCACCTACTTCTCTCGACTTATAATTGGAGTTACCGAATTTCTCAAATTTCACACGTTTATCGAGCTGGAGATAAGCGGTATTGATGATGTGTCTGATGACTCTAGTATCTGCACCTCCGCTGGCATATTTTTCTATGTCTTCTTTATAGCTCTGCCATAAGCTTTCGTATACCACAGATAACGCAGAGATGTTATGGTTGGCGTTGATATAAGTTTTGATGACCTCTGGCATGCCTCCGATTATAGCGTAGTCATGGAAATGGTCTTGCAAGACTTTATGAGCTGTAGGCTTTAGTGGTAGTTTCCTCAGCGCTTTTAGTGCTTGAGTCTGGCCGAGTGCTTCTAGGTATTCTTCAAAATTGAGAGGATGTAAATACAAGAACTGTACTCTGCCTACAGGGAAATTCTGCCCACGATCCATGGCCTGCTCTAGTAGTGACCCTGTAGCAATCACGTGTAGCTCTGGTATCTCCTCATAGAAGTATCTGAGCTGCTTGATAGCGATACTTGATTCTTGTATCTCATCGATGAATAGAAGTGTCTCTGATCTCTCTTTGTGCGATATATTATTTGCTAAGAAAAGCGCATCTAACAGGGTGGTGACATCGACATAATCATCAAAGTACTGTGCGTCTTTTCGAAGCTCAAGATTAAGGAGGATAGAATTCTTATAGGTCTTAGCAAATTGCTTAACCAGTGTGGTCTTGCCAACTTGCCGCGCACCCCTGAATACAAGTGGCTTTCTATTGCTACTTTGCTTCCATTCTTCTAAGTGCTTGAATATGTGCCTGTTAAATGCCAAAAACTAACTAAATTGTAATATAATAAAGGTAAAATTACAATTATATTGTAATATAATAAAGGCAAATTATTCATTTTATTGTAACAGAATAAGGGCAAATTACTAATTCGCTTGCTTATCAGTCTTATATATTTATTATTATGTAATAGAATAAGGGTAATTATGACAATTATATGTAACAAAATAAGGGCAAATTATTGTTGGAGTATTAAATTGCTATCTGTATGTAGGTGAATTGTAACAGAATAAAGGCAATATAAGCGATTTGTTGTAACAAAATAAGGGCAAT
>ENA-ORXT01002211-ORXT01002211.1-marine-metagenome-genome-assembly--contig:-NODE-2211-length-23834-cov-4.225071_pt1 | contig 23834 bp, 20 predicted proteins | sample MGYA00237868_ERZ511482 | MGnify/ENA metagenome assembly ERZ511482
GCCTCTCGCTCATCCTGGCCGGCCTCGCTACGCCGCTGGTACTTTCGGTACACACCATCGTATCCTTTGACTTCGCCACCTCCGTCATCCCCGGCTGGCACACGACGATCTTCCCTCCCTATTTCGTAGCGGGTGCGATCTTCTCCGGCTTCGCGATGGTACTGACGCTGATGCTGATCGCCCGTAAGGTGCTGCACCTGGAAGACTACATCACGCTGGAGCACGTAGAATCCATGAACAAGGTCATCCTGCTCACCGGCTCCATCGTTGGTGTAGCTTACCTGACCGAGTTGTTCATCGCCTGGTACTCCGGCTACATTTACGAGCAGTTCGCCTTCCTCAACCGCGTCCTCGGCCCTTACTACTGGTCGTACATCGGCATGATGCTGTGTAACGTACTCTCGCCCCAGATCTTCTGGAGCAAGAAGATCCGCCGCAGCCTGTTCTGGACGTTCTTCATGTCGATCTTCATCAACATCGGTATGTGGTTCGAGCGCTTCGTCATCATCGCCACGACGCTGGCGCGTGACTACCTTCCTTCCAGCTGGAGTTACTACGTGCCGACCTGGGTGGAGATCTGCATCTTCATCGGTACGATCGGCCTGTTCTTCACGCTCTTCCTGATCTTCACGCGGGTAGCTCCGGTAGTGGCGATCGCGGAAGTGAAATCCATCCTCAAGACGGCGGGTGACCAGTACATCGGCGACGGTGCGCACCACGGTCACCACGATCACGGTACGCCCGCCCGCACCGTTGGTGGGCAGACCAACGACATCACCGCCGGCGGTACGGTCGATATTGACGACAACGAAGGCGAAATCAAGTAAAAGACCCGGTGGGGCTTGCCTCGCCGCTAACAATAAATCATGGCAGACGTAATGTCAACTGAACGCAACATCCTCTTCGGCCTCTACGATGACGAAGTAAAACTGCTCGACGCGGTCAAGGCGGCCAACGCCGATCACCTCGACATCGACGATGTGTATACGCCGTTCCCCGTTCACGGCCTGGATCCCCTGCTGGGCCTGGAGGAGAGCCGCCTGCACGTCGCGGGCTTCATCTTCGGCAGCATCGGCTGTTTGTTCGGCTTCGGCTTCATGACGTGGGTGTTTACCCGCGACTGGCCGGTGATCTTCGGTGGTAAGCCGTACTGGTCGGTGCCCGCCTTCATCCCGATCACTTTCGAGCTGACGGTACTCTTCGCCGCCGTGGGCATGGTGCTGGTGTTTTACATCATCTGCGGTCTCGGCCCGGGGGCCGAACCCCGCCGCCTCCACGACCGGATCACGGACGACAAGTTCTGCATCGCTTTCGACGCAACGGAACTGACCAACGAAGCCATCGACAACCTGAAAGGATACTTCTCCCGCACCGGCGCGGAGAGCGTTCACACCAAAGTCGTGCCGGTTTAAGCACCGACGACTTCGGGCGCGAACGCGGGTGCAAGCAAAGGATAAAGGAGCAAAGGGGGGAAGGCGAAGAACGTCGTTTCCTTTACCCCGTTCGCCCTTCGCCCTTTCCCCGGCACCCGCGGCCCCGCCCACGAAATTTAAATCATCACGGAGCGTGTCATTCCTCGTTCCATCGAAGTATATAGCATGAAAGATTTGCGCGTACTGGTACTGTCCTTCACCCTCGCCGTTGTTTTGACGGCTTGTTCTTACCCGGAGGACAACTTTACCGGCAGTGAGTATATGCCCGATATGGCCCACTCGCTGGCCATGGAGGCGAATACCTACAACTACTATTACTACAATACCTGGGAAACGGAATCCACCGTGGAACTGGCGAAATTGGTCTACCCCCGCGTCACTGTGGAAGGCACCGTCCCCCGCGGTTACGCGAGTGCTTACCTGCCCGGCCAACGGGCACCTAAAAGCCTGGACGACGCCGAGTTGATGCGCGGCAGCATCGTTGACGGCGATCACCTGAACGCCATCAGCGTACCTACCAACGGCCACGTACCGTATTACTATGACGATACGCCCGAGGGGCGGCTGGCCGCCATCGCCGAGATCCAGGACAATCCCTTCCCGATCACGGAAGACGGCCTGTCGCGCGGTCGTAACCTCTACAACATCTTCTGCGCCATCTGCCACGGTATGAGCGGCAACGGCCTCGGTTACCTGTACGACGACGAGCAGAACCCCAACGCCGCTTACCCCCTGGCCCCGGCCAATTTCCTGAACGCCGAGTTCCTCGCCGCCTCCAACGGCCGCTACTACAACGCGATCTACTACGGCTACAACGCGATGGGTGCCTATAAGGACAAGATCAACTACGAGGAGCGCTGGCAGGTGATCCATTACATCCGCGAACTGCAAGCCAAAGAGACCGGCAAGGAATACTCGCCCGGTATCAATACGCTCAATCCCATCGCCGGTATTCCGGAAACCCGCTGGGCCGGACCGGCAACGGACGCCTCCGATGATGAGAATACGATGCAGGCCGCCGAAGCACTCAACGGTGGTGCCGCCGGTGCCAACCAGATGCGCAAGAAGTAAGCCCAACCCAAGACCAACCACCAAGATCTTTACCGGGCCAAGGCCCCGAAATAATTATACCAGATGGAGAACTTTGTCTTCTCATCCCGAGCGAAAACACTTACCGGAGCCACCGCGCTCTTCGGTCTGCTCCTTCTCATCGTCAGCTATTTCGTTGACGGCGGCGAGGGCCACCACATGCGGTTCTGGACCAACCTGCTGCACAATACCGTATTCTTTTCCGGTATCGCCTTCATGGCCTGCTTCGCTTACGCCGCCTTTACCACGGCTTACGCCGGTTGGTTCGTGCAGTTCAAGCGGGTTTGGGAAAGCTTCGGCATGTTCCTGCTGCCCGGCGTCATCCTGATGGGCGTCATCATCGTCGGCCTGTGGTTGCACAGCCACCACATGTACCACTGGAACGATCAGGCCGCCGTGGACGCCGACCCCATACTGCAACACAAATCCGCCTTCCTGAACAAGTACTGGTACACCTTCGCGACCGTCGGTTTCATGGGCATCTGGTATTTCTTCATCAGCCGCATCCGTGCCATCAGCATCGATGAGGATACCAACGGCACGACGGATTACCGCCACCACGCGAAGATCAAGGCCTGGGCCGCGCCCTTCCTGATCATCCTCGGTTTCACGACCGCTTTCTGCATCTGGCAGTGGATCATGTCGATCGACGCGCACTGGTACTCCACCATGTTCGCCTGGTACGCTTCGGCGTCGCTCTTCGTAGCGATGACGGCCCTGACCATCATGCTGTTGATCTACCTGAAGAGCCGCGGTTACTATCCCGGCATCAACGCCGAGCATTTTCACGATCTCGGTAAGTACCTTTTCGCCATCTCCATTTTCTGGACCTACGTATGGTTCAGCCAGTTCATGCTGATCTGGTACGGTAACGTCGGTGAGGAAACGATCTACTTCCGCACGCGGATGGACAACTACCCCGTACTGTTCTGGGGCAACCTGCTGCTGAACTTCATCGCGCCGTTCTTCATCCTGATGCGGAACGACACCAAGCGGAAGTTCGGTACGCTGTTCTTCGCTTCGGCCATCGTGTTCTTCGGTCACTGGTTCGACTTTTTCAACATGATCAAGCCCGGCGCCCGCCAGACGCTGATCGAGATGGAAGCCCACCACGGTGCCGGTCATCACGACGACGCCGAGCACGCCACGATGGGTGCCGCCGGCCACGGTGACGACCACGCCGGTGACCACGCCGCCGCCGGTCATGACCACGAGGGCGACCCGCAAACGGTAGGACACGACGAGGAAGCACACACCGACCTTACCCACGGTACCGACCACGCGATGACGGGCCACGACGGTGATCATCACGGCGCGGGCCACGATGAGGCCGGCATGAGCTACACCGGCGAGGGCGCCATCGGCCACGGCCGGGAATACCTGGAATACAAAGCAGGCTACACCGTTCCCGGTTTGCTGGAGATCGGTATCTTCCTCGGCTTCCTCGGTGGCTTTCTGTTCTTCGTGTTGAACTCCCTGAGCAAAGCCCGACTGGAACCGAAGAAAGACCCTTACTTCGAGGAGAGCCTACACCACCACACCTAGCCATTTTACCCGCCTTATCTGGACTAAGTCTAAAGAAGGTGCTGGTGGTTAACAGTATTAATGTTCTCCCGTTACATTTGCGAACAGTCCGAATTCGAGTATTTGGACGATCGATAATAAGCTAACTTAAAGCTGATGTCTACACTAGTTGTATTTCTCTGTATTGCCTTACTGCTCCTGATCGTACTTCAGATTGCGCGCGTGCGTGATCTGGCCAAGTTGCTGCGTGGCGCGGAAGAAGTCGATGCCCGTAACACCCAGATGACGGGTATTTACATGGTCGGCTTTATGATTGCCTTCCTGGTGATCTCCACGGTCTCCATGTACTACTTCAAGAACTGGATGCTGGGTTACGGCCCGCACGAATCCGCTTCCGCTCACGGTAGCCGGATCGACGAAATGATGCACGTCACCTTCATGGTGACCTACGTCGTTTTCGTCATTACCCACGTTCTCCTTTTCTGGTACGCGTTCAAATACCGTAAGCAAAAGGGCAAGAAGGCGCAGTTCATTTCTCACAACAATACGCTGGAGATCGTCTGGACGGGTATTCCCGCCATCGTGATGACCTTCCTCGTGATCGGTGGTCTGGACGCCTGGAACGAGATCATGGCCGACGTCGGACCCGAAGAGGATGTGATGGAGATCGAAGCGACCGGTTACCAGTTCGCGTGGCAAATGCGCTACCCGGGTGAAGACGGTTTACTCGGTAAGAAGAACTTCCGCCTCATTGATGGTACTAACCCACTCGGTCAAGACTGGACGGATTTGAAGAACGCGGACGATATTCACGTTGGTAACCTCGTACTTCCCGTAGGCCAGAAGATTCGCGTCCGTATTACGGCTAAGGACGTATTGCACGATTTCTACCTTCCGCAGTTCCGCGTGAAGATGGATGCCGTACCCGGACTGCCGACTTACTTCGTGTTTACGCCGCAAAAGACAACCAAGCAATGGCGTCGTGATTTGAGCGAGTACGAAGAGTATCAAATTCCTTCCGAAGAAGATCCGTCGAAGCAGTTATGGGAAACCATCAATTTTGAGTTGGCCTGTGCCGAGCTTTGTGGTATTGGTCACTGGTCCATGAAAAAAACCGTTACTATCCTTGAACAGGATGAGTACGACGAGTGGCTGGCGGATCAGAAATCCTACTACCTGACCTCCATCCGTGGTACGGACAACGACCCGAACGTGAATATGCTCCTCCCCGCCGAGATCACTCAGCGCCGTCTGGAGTTCAACGAGGAAGCTAACACGGCACTCGACACGCCGGAGGATGATGACAACACACTTATCCTTAAGTACGTCACCTTCGAAACCGGCAGCGCACAGCTGACGGAGCTGAGCCGCTACCAGCTGGATGACGCGATCGAGTTCCTGAAAAAGAACGACGACGTCAAATCCATGCTTAAGGGGCATACCGACAATACGGGCAACTACGACAACAACGTATCGCTCTCTCAGCGTCGTGCGGCCTCGGTCCGCGATTACCTCGTCAAGGGCGGCATCGACGCCGCCCGCCTGACGAGCGCCGGCTACGGACCGGCCCAACCTACGGCAAGCAACGAAACGGAAGAAGGGCGCCAGGCGAACCGCCGCACGGAACTTTATGTCACCCGCGGTGAACTACCCACGCTCGACGGACTTTCTAAGTAAACTATCACACAGAAGCATCTTAAACGCTGACTACCATGGCAACAGCAATTTTAGCACCAGTTACTCGTGATGAGGGTCTGATCCAGGAACTGGGTTACGACGATCACTTCCACGAGCACCACCACGGAGACAAGTACCAGTCGAACTTCGTGTCGCACTACATCTTCTCTCAGGATCACAAGATGATCGCCAAGCAGTTCCTGATCACGGGGATGATGTGGGCCATCATCGGCGGCCTTATGTCCCTCGTTTTCCGGATGCAGCTCGGTTTCCCCGAGGAGAGCATCGCCTGGATCAAGCCCGTCCTCGGTAAGTGGATCGTGGTGAACAGCGACGGTATCGGTTCCCTGGACGCCAACTTCTACTACGCACTCGTGACGATGCACGGTACCATTCTGGTATTCTTCGTGCTCACGGCCGGCCTGTCCGGCACCTTCTCGAACCTGCTGATTCCGTTGATGATCGGTGCCCGTGATATGGCCTCGCCGCTGTTGAACATGCTGAGCTACTGGTTTTTCTTCATCTCCGGCATGGTCATGTTCGCCTCGCTCTTCCTGAGTACCGGCCCCTTCGCGGGCGGCTGGGTAGCGTATCCTCCGCTTTCCGCACTCCCCGAAGCCATGGACGGGTCGAAAGCAGGTATGACGCTGTGGACGATCTCCCTAGTGCTCTTCGTTGTCTCCGTCCTCCTGGGTGGTATCAACTACATCACGACCGTACTGAACCTTCGTACCAAGGGCATGAGTATGTGGCGTCTGCCGCTGCCGATCTGGGCCTTCTTCGTGACGGCCATCATCGGTCTGCTTTCCTTCCCCGTACTGACCTCCGCCTTCTTCCTGATGATGCTCGACCGTGGTATCGGTACCAGCTTCTACCTGTCCGATATTTACATCGGCGGTCAGGCACTGGATCACGTAGGCGGCAGCCCGATCCTGTACCAGCACCTTTTCTGGTTCCTGGGTCACCCCGAGGTATACATCATCATCCTGCCCGCCATGGGTATCGTATCCGAGGTACTTTCCGTCAATGCGCGGAAGCCGATCTTCGGTTACAAAGCGATGGTGTTCTCGATCCTGGCGATCGCTTTCCTGTCCTTCATCGTATGGGCGCACCACATGTTCATGTCCGGCGTCAACCCGTTCATCGCCAACTTCTTCGTGATCTTCACGCTGATCATCGCCGTGCCATCGGCGGTCAAGGTGTTTAACTGGATCGCGACGCTCTACGGCGGTAGTATCCGCTTCAACCCGGCGAGCCTTTTCGCCATCGGTTTCGTGTCGATGTTCATCTCCGGTGGTCTGACCGGTATCTGGCTGGGTAACTCCACGCTCGATATTCAGCTGCACGATACGTACTTCGTGGTGGCTCACTTCCACATCGTGATGGGTGTCGCCGCCTTCTTCGGTATGTACGCCGGTGTTTACCACTGGTTCCCGAAGATGTACGGCCGCTTCATGAACGAGACGCTCGGTAAGTTCCACTTCTGGGGTACCATCATCGGTGCGTATTCCGTCTTCTGGCCGATGCACTACATCGGTATGGCCGGTGTGCCGCGTCGCTACTTCAAGTTCGATGCTTTCCAGACCTTCGGTCACTTCGACGCGCTGAACAAGTTCATCACCATCGCCGCCGTCATCACTTTTGCTTTCCAGCTGATGTTCGTCATTAACTTCTTCTACAGCATCTGGCGCGGTCGTAAGATGAAAACCATGAATCCCTACGAGGCCAACACCCTTGAATGGACGACGCCGATCGAGACCGGCCACGGCAACTGGCCCGGCAAGCTGCCTTCCGTACAGCGTTGGGCTTACGATTACGGCAAAGACGGCCGTGAGTTCATCAGCCAGGTGGAACCCGTTTCGGCGGAGGAGAGCCCGGCGCACTAGTAATGTAGTATTGTAGTTGTGTATTAATGTAGTGCCCGTCACGCATGCGAGACAAGCACTACATTACCACACCACTACATTACTATCAAAGCGGCCCGTAATTCGTAGCAGCGAACTACGGGTCGCTTTTCTTTTCACCCCTTCCTTACCAGCGTCACGTTGAAAGAGCAAACAACAAACCGGGAAAGCATTTTCGGCGTGGGCGTAAGCCAGGGCCTGACGGACCTCGCCGCGCTGGTGAAGTTCCGGCTCTCGGCGACCGTCGTGCTGTCTTCCGTGCTGGCTTACCTCGTAGCGCTCGGCACCGGTAGTTTCAGTTGGTGGAGTGTATTGGTCTTGACCGCCGGTGGTTTCCTGACCACGGCCGCGGCCAACGTGCTCAATGAAGTGTTGGAAAAGGATTACGATAAGCAGATGGCACGGACCCGGTCCCGCCCGTTGGCGACCGGCCGTCTGAGTACGAGCGATGCCTTGCTGATCGCCGGTTTTTCCAGCATCGGCGGCATTACGCTGCTGGCACTGTTCAACCCCTGGACGGCCTTCCTCGGAATGGTCAGTCTGATCAGCTACGCCTTCGTGTACACGCCGCTGAAGCGGGTGGGGCCGGTGGCCGTGCTCGTCGGGGCAATTCCCGGAGCGCTGCCCGCCCTGATCGGTTGCGCGGCGGCGGAAGGGGGAATCACGATGCTGGGCGTTACGCTGTTCACGATTCAGTTCTTCTGGCAGCTGCCGCACTTCTACGCGATCGGTTACCTCGGTTATGAGGATTACGCGAAGGCGGGCTTCAAGCTGGTGCCGGAGAACGAGGGTGGGGTAGACACCCGCCTGCTGGGCCGCGATTCCGTGCTGGCCGCCGCCTTGCTGTTGCCGCTGGCCGTCGTGCCGTACTTTCTCGGCGCAACGACCCTGGTGGCCGCGCTGATCGTGGTATTGCTGAGTGCGGTTTTTCTGCGCTTCGCCCTGGTATTCCGCGCCGCGCCCGGCCGTAAGACAGCCCTTGGGATGATGTTTTTCTCCTTCGCTTACCTGCCGCTTGCCTTTACGGTATACTGGGTAGGACGGCAGATCCTTTAAATGAAAGTGTGATGGAAACAACAACCGCGAATAAGAACATGGAGGCCGCCACGCGGCGCAACAAGATCCACCCCCAGAAGCTGGCTTTATGGGTCGGCATTGTGAGCCTGATCATGATGTTCACCGCTCTGACCAGTGCTTACATCGTACGGCGAGCGGCGGGCAATTGGCTTGAATTCAACATCCCCGCTATTTTCTACTGGAACACTTTGGTCATAGTGGTAAGTAGTCTAACTTTGCACGCCGCTTACGAGGCCTTCAAACGTGAAGCCGACGCGGCCTATAAAGGCTTGCTGATCGTAACTTACCTGTTGGGCATCACCTTCGTGGTGATGCAGTACCTGGGCTGGGAAGCACTGGCGGAAGGCGGCATACCGCTGAAGACGAACCCTTCGGGCGATTTCATCTACGCCATCAGCGGCTTGCACGCGGCGCACGTGATCGGCGGTATCGCCATCCTGACCGTGACGTTGATCATGGCCTTCGCCCGTAAGCTGAAGCGTACCCCGGCGCGGCAACTCCGTCTGGAGCTGACGCTGACCTACTGGCACTTCGTTGACGTACTCTGGATCTACCTCATCGTGTTCCTGAGCCTGCAACGCTAATCTGAATTCAAAGAGAACCACCCATCGCGGAGCGACGGGCGTTTTATAACCACCGAGCATTAAATAAGACACACATGGCCGCAGATACGGACATCCTTGTTGAAAACGACGCGCACGCCGAGCATCACAACCCCGAGGGGGGCTGGGAAGGCGGTGACAAAAAGCCTTTCGCCACTTCCTACGGGAAGCTGATGATGTGGTACTTCCTGCTTTCCGACGCCTTCACCTTCGCCGGCTTCCTGATCGCCTACGGTACGCTGCGCATCAGCAGCCCCAGCTGGCCGGTACCGGACGCGGTTTTCGCAACCGCGCCCTTCGGTATCCACAACCTCTTTCCCGGTGGCCACGCGCCGCTGATCTTCGTAACTTTCATGTCGTTCCTGCTGATCATCAGTTCAGGTACCATGGTGCGCGCGGTGCAAGAAGGGGCCCGCGAAAACAAGCGCGGCGTGGTGTTCTGGATGCTGCTCACCGTCATCGGCGGTGCGGGCTTCCTCGGCTGTCAGGCGTGGGAGTGGAACAACCTGATCAACGTGGAGAACATGACGATCACCACGAATCCCTTCGGCACCTACACCGAGAACGGTACTTACCTCGACCCGGAGACGGGTCGCGTTTCCGACGAGCCCGTCGTGGCCGGTGAAACTTACCTGATGCACGTAGCGGGCCAGAGCCACGGCGAAGGGCACGAGGGCGAATCGCACTTCGAGTACCCGACGACGGCCGGTGACTACCCCGGTTTTGTGATCGATGATGATGGATACATCCACCGTAAATACCTGGTGGCGGACGGTTTCGACAAAGGGATGACCAAGACGCAGGCTTTCGGCCCCGTGGCTTTCGGCGCACTCTTTTTCGGCATTACCGGCTTTCACGGTTTTCACGTACTGACCGGTGTGGCCTTCCTGCTCATCATCCTGATCAACGCGGGTAGCGGTGTTTACGCCGCGCGCCACAACGGGTACGAGATGGTGGAGAAGATCGGCCTGTACTGGCACTTCGTCGACCTGGTCTGGGTATTCGTCTTCCTGGTATTCTACCTCTTATAGAGGAACCCCACCCCCGGCCCCTCCCCGGTGGGGAGGGGAGAAGTCTCCGGCATTGGAGACGTAAATGAACTAAGTAATAAAACAACCGGTACACCCGGTGAAAACATAACATCATGGCTGATCACCTTAGCTACGAAGATTCCATCAAGGCCGTTTGGAAAGGTCTTATCCTGCTGGCGGTGGTAACCGTTGTCGAAGTATTGCTGTCTCTCGGTAAGGCAACGGACTTCGCGAAAGAAAACCAGTGGCTGTTCATCCTGCTCGCCTTGCTTATTATCGCTTTCTCGATCTATAAGGCGTACTTCATCATATACGAATTCATGCACATGGCTTACGAGGTCAAAGGCCTCGCCATGAGCGTGCTGCTACCGACTTTCCTGCTGCTGTGGGGCGTGATCGCCTTCTTCTACGAGGGCGACGCGTGGAAAGGTAACCGCGAAAACGTGCAGGAGCGGGACCGCCGCGAGGAGGTGCTGCCGAACCCCGGTCAGGCCGTGGGCCAGGCTACCATCGAGGATACTGACCTCGTGATCGGGTAAATTCCCGTTCGGCATTCTGCCTTTACGTCGCCTTCGGACCTGGGTTCGGGGGCGACGTTTTTTGTGGGCGGGGGCGCGGGATGCGGGGGAAGAGGCAATGGGCGTTGGTTGGGATACCCGACGGGTGTGGCGAGGGAGGGATTGCATGGGCGTCCGGCGGGCATGGCGGGGGATGGACCTTGCGGTGGGCGTGGCGGGGGATTCCGTTCGCGCTTCGCGCTCACTCCATCCCCCGCCAATCGTTTGCGGACAGCTACGCAGCCCGGGCGAAAAGGGGAGCGAGCAACGTTTTTTGAAAAGCGTCCGTTGCACCCGCGTCCCCCGCCCAAAGTTCCACCCTTGCGTCAAAATACCGGCGTTGGTAAACAAAGCCTCGGTCCCGGCCTTACCTTTGCGAAACAAAGCGCAACATGGCTAAAGCGAAACAAATCTTCAGTACGGTCGTCGTACTTTTCATCCTCGTGGGGCTGCCGGCGGTGTCGTATTATTATCTGTCGACGGGCTATCAATACCGGAAGGATGCGATCCTGACGCAGGGGGATTTCGGCAAGATGCCGGACCTGAGCGATTTGCCCGCCGTACGCGGCCGGCAGCCGGCTAATTACCGGGGCTCTATGAGCGTCGTGGGCTGGCTCGACCCGACCAAACCCGCCACCTCGAAGCAATACGGCCGGATGCTGGACAGCCTCTACGCGCAGTTTTCGCAAAGTCCGAATCTCTACTTCACCACCCTCGTCGGTGGCGATGATCCGGGTGCGACGGCCGAGGCTTTCGCCGACCGCTACCACCTGCCCGAAGACGACATGATCAGTTTCCTGGCCGCGGACGACGGTGCCTTCCAGCGCGTCGCCCGGGAATTTCAACTGCCGCTGGCCGGTGGCAACCAGCCCGGCGAAATACCCATGGTCGCCCTCGTCGACAGCTCGCTCACCATCGTGAAGCACTATGACCTGGCGCGCCGCGACGAAACGATCGGCCTCGTCCAGCTCATCTCGCTGATCATCCCCCTGCCCGCGAAGCAGGACCTCATCCTCGACCGCAAAAAAGAACTCTAAATATGGCCGACCGCAGTTATCCGCAACTCACTACTTACCCAGACAAAGAGAAGGGGCTGAAAACCCTCGTTTGGATCGTCTCCGCCGTCGTGCTGCTGCTGGTGGGCGCGATGCGGCAGTACAAACTGCCCGTGCCCGAGGGGTGGGACGTCAACTTCCTGCCCGCCGTCAACGCCACGCTGAACGCGCTGACTGCCGTTGCGCTCTTATTCTCGCTCTACTTCATTAAGCGGAAGAACGTGGTGGCCCACCGCAACGCGAACGCGACCGCGCTTGGCCTCTCGGTGCTCTTCCTGCTGTGCTACGTGGTCTACCACTTCACCACGCCGGAGGTCAAGTACGGCGACCTCGACCACGACGGCATCCTGTCGGCGGCCGAGACGGCGGCCGTGGCGGGTATCCGGCCGGTTTACCTCGTCATTTTACTGTCGCACATCGCCCTGGCCGGCATCCTTTTGCCGTTTATCCTGTTAACTACTTTACGGGCCCTGGTCGGTAAATATGAAGCGCACCGGAAGATGGCACGAATCGTATGGCCGCTGTGGCTGTACGTGGCGGTGACGGGGCCGGTGGTGTATCTGATGCTGCGGAGCTACTATCCGTAGGTGTTTACTTCGGGACGTGCGTGGTGAGGGATACAACCTTGCGGTGCGCGTGGCGGGGATATCGTTCGGTGCTACGCGCCTCAATCCATCCTCCGCCGATTATGTACGGACGGCTACGCAGCCCTCGATGGTGAGTAGCGCACAAAATGATAGCTATGAAAAAGTCAATGTTTCTTCTGGTTGTTTTGGTACTCGTGGCCTTTTTGGGGACGGGTGAAGAGCTGTCGGCGCAGTGCCCGATGTGTCGCGCCACGGCGGAGACGAATCTTGCCAACGGTGGTACTGAGGGACGGGGGCTAAACAACGGTATACTCTACATGCTCGGAATGCCGTATCTGCTGATCGGCACCATCGCCTTTTTATGGTGGAAGAACCGGAAGCAGGGAATGGACGGAGACGAGGAAATGTTGGTGGGAGAGTAGCTCTAGCCGTCTACCAAAATACGATCCCCGACCACCTTACTTAGCGTCACCCGCTCGTGGCCGCCGTAACTCACGAGCATCGAGCCGTCGAAGGCCTCCCGTTCGTGGATGGTGATGGCGGTTTGCAACCGTAGTTGACGGTCGTTCAGAAAATGCAGGAAATCGTTGGTGTCGTGGGCCAGGCCGACGACGGTAACCGTCTGTCCGGCCGGGCAATCCGATAACCGGTGACGCGTAGTTGTGGTAATTCGCCCTTCGGCGTCGGGGATGGGCGAGCCGTGAGGATCGACGGTGGGGTGGCCCATCAGCTCGTCCATGCGGGTGAAGAAGGCGGGGCTTTTGACGTGCTCGATCTGCTCGGCGATGGCGTGAACTTCTTCCCAGCCGAAGCCCATTTGCTCGACGAGGAACATCTCGGTCAGGCGGTGCTTGCGGACGACGAGGGCGGCGGCCTTGTGGCCGGCCTTCGTGAGCTGTAGCGGCTTGTACTTTTGGTAGCTGACCAGCTTTCTCTCCGCCAGCCGCTTGACCATGCTGTTGGCCGAGGGCGTACTGACGCCGAGCGACTTCGAGAGCTCGGAGACGGTGACCTTGCCTTCGCCGTCGGCGAGGGCGAGCAGGGATTTGAGGTAGTTTTCTTCGGTGGGGGTGGCCATGGGTGGGTAAAGGTAATAAGGGGGGAAGGGAGGAAAGGAATAAAGGGCCGCGTTTTCAGGGCAATAGCAAGAATGCTGCTTCGCGGCTTTGTTTGCCCATAGCGTCTCACCGAGCATAAGGTCGTAGCGTTGGAGTAGCGGACCTTGCGCTCGAAGACCGCGGCGACCCACGTGTATACGGAGTACCTTTCGTGCGTCAAATGTTTGGATGATCGCATCTTCCACCTAAACGCACTCATGCTCCGTCAACTTATAGACGCCCTCCGCCATGCCCTGTTCACCTTCACTTTGGTGGCCGGCGCGGTACTCATTTACCACGTCTTCGCCCTGCGCGGCAGAGACCTCGACTGGCTGCCGGAACCCGGCTGGTCGATCAGGAAATTATTACCACGGTCGGAAAGAGTAAACGATTTTGATTACGCGTTCGCGAATCCCGATTTCAGCTACACCATCGAGGAGCTTCCGGACGGACGCTTCGAGCGGCGACTTAAGAACAATAACTGGCGGCCGTATCTCTTCACGGCGTACGAGTTTGAGGGCTGGGAATATGAATTGACCGCGGAGAACGTATTCCCTTATGCCATGCGCTACGAGATCGGTACAACTCGTGGTTCCCGTGCGATGACGAGCGGCTATGGATTCAGTTGCGGTACGGGCCTGGGGCAGACGCTGATCAGGCCCTACGAAGGTTTTGTGGATACGGTTGCGCTGGAGGATTTGCACCTCAATTTCTCAGTGTACGATTTTGTGCGAGAGGTGGACGGGGAGATGGTCGACAGGCTTTCAGGCCAGGTTTACAAAGGGAGTGACGGGGACCCAGACTACGGGGAGCTTGTTCGGCTAATGCCCGACGATACACTTCGGATTCGGTTTCAGCTACCCGTATCCAATTGGACGGACTTACGGCCGTCGATGGTTTCCTCGAATGAAATAGTGGTAAACAGACGGGCAATTACGGATACTTTCCGACGGCGATATTAAGGCGGTTGATGGATTTCAGCACGCTCCGAGTACGTTCACTCCGCTTGCCTGGCGGGATGGCTGGACGCGCTAGACAGGCACTCAGCCCGCGTGCGCCCGGAAAGTGCGGCGACCCGGTACGCCGGATAAGGTAATTTATATTGTTAGAGTGATCTAACTTTCATGTTAAGGTGTTGTACCTTCGCCTCCCAAACCTTCCCTTGCACCCGCGTGCCCCGCCCAGAAGTGAAGTAGTTCGAAATTACAACCTCCACAAATGCGCTATATATTCTTACTCCTCCAGCTTTTTCTCAGTTATTGTCTATTAGCGCAAAGCGCAAGCCTTACCGGAACGATCACCGATGAGGCGGGCGCGGCCGTGCCCTTCGCCACCGTCGGTATTCAAAAATCCACCGCCGGAACGATTGCCGGAGAAGACGGTCGTTTTCTGCTGGAAAAGCTAACCGCCGGTCGCGCCACCGTCACCGTTTCCGCCCTCGGTTTCACTACCCAAACGCTCAATGTTACGCTGATGAACGGGGAAGCGACGGCCCTTGACGTAACCCTGGCCGGCAACAACGCCACCCTCGAACAGGTCGTCGTTACCGGCACCATGCGCCCCGTATCAAAAGCGAACAGCCCGGTGCCGGTAGAGGTCTACACCGCCGAGTTTTTCCGCGCCAACCCTACGCCGAGCGTCTTCGAGAGCCTGCAAACCGTCAACGGCGTGCGGCCGCAGTTGAACTGCGCCGTCTGCAATACGGGAGATATCCACATCAACGGCCTGGAGGGGCCGTACACGATGGTGCTGATCGACGGTATGCCGATCGTCAGTGGCCTGTCGACGGTCTACGGCCTGTCCGGCATCCCGCAAAGTCTGATCGAACGGACGGAGGTGGTGAAGGGCCCGGCTTCCACGCTCTACGGCTCCGAGGCGGTGGGCGGACTGATCAACGTCATCACTAAAAGCCCGGAAGATGCGCCGCTCGTCAGCGCCGACCTGATGCTTAGCGGATGGGGTGAGCTCAACGCGGATATTGGTCTGAAAACCAGGGTAGGGCAGGCTGCGAGTGGATTGCTCGGCGTCAACTATTTCCGCTACCAGAACCCCATCGATAACAACGGCGACGGCTTTACCGATCTGACGTTGCAAGACCGCATTTCGGTCTTCAACAAATGGTCATTCAAGCGGGCGAACGACCGCCGGTTCACCCTCGCCGGCCGCTACGTTTACGAAGACCGCTTCGGCGGTGAGCTGGACTGGAACCGCGCCCGCCACCGGGGTGGCGACGAAGTCTACGGCGAGAGCATTTATACCAACCGTTGGGAAACCTTCGGCATTTACCAATTGCCGACGAAAGAACGGATGATGCTCCAGTTCAGTGTCAACGGCCACGATCAGAACTCGGTCTACGGCGAGACGGTATACAACGCCCGGCAGTACGTCGGTTTCGGTCAGCTGACCTGGAACAAGACGCTGTTCGGTAAGCACGATCTGTTGTTCGGTGCTTCCTACCGCTACACTTATTACGATGACAATACGCCGGTGACGGCGGGCTTCGGCGACGACGCGGAGGTGAACGCGCCTTCCCGCGTACACCTGCCCGGCGCTTTCGTACAGGATGAGTTGCGGCTCAACGAGCGGAACGTGTTGCTGCTCGGTCTGCGCTACGATTACAACAGCCTGCACGGCAACATCCTGACGCCGCGGCTCAACTACAAATGGAACTCGGCCGGCCTGAAAGACATCGTGCGCGTAAGCATCGGTAACGGCTACCGGGTGGCGAACGTGTTTACCGAAGACCACGCCGCGCTCTCCGGCGCCCGCGAGGTGATCTTCGAAGACGAGCTGCTGCCGGAGACGAGCTGGAACGCCAACCTGAACTACACGAAGAAGGTCTTCACCGGCGGCGGAACGGTGATCGGCCTCGACGGTTCGCTCTTTTATACCTTCTTCAACAACCGCATCCTGCCCGATTACGAGACGAACCCCAACGCCATCATCTACGCCAACCTCGACGGCTCGGCGGTGAGCCGGGGCGTCAGCGTTTCGACCGACGTGAGCTGGAGCAACGGCACGAGCCTGAACGTGGGCGCGACGCTGCAAGACGTTTACACCGAGGAAAACGGCGTGCGTGAGCGGCAGCTGCTGACCGAAACCACCTCCGCCGTCTGGCGGCTGAGCGTACCGCTGCTCCGTTACCAGATGAAGGTGGATTACACCGGCAACGTCTACGGCCCGATGGACCTGCCCCTGCTCGGCGAGCTCGATGACCGGGACGCCCGCTCGCCTTGGTTCTCCACCCAGAACCTGCAGCTGACGAAAACCTTCCTTAACGGCATGGAAATCTACGGCGGCGTCAAGAACCTGCTGAACTACACGCCGCCGGCGAACAGCATCGCCCGCGCTTTCGACCCCTTCGACCGCGGCGTCGACTTCGCGGCCGACGGCTCGGTGCTGGTGACGCCGGGCAACCCGCGCGCGCTGACTTTCGACCCGACGTACGTTTATGCGTCGAACCAGGGGCGGCGGTGGTTTTTGGGCTGGCGGTGGAGTTTGGGTTCCTGAAATGGTTGAGGAGCTGTGCTCCGAATGGTTGACGGGATGGGTACGTAAGCACGCGGCTTCATCCCGTCTTGCGTTCGGAGCAAAGCTCCTCAACCATCGTAGAATGTGACACGGCTATGAAGCCAAAAGACCAAAAACCCACAAGACCAGCCTACCTTCGCCTTCATGCAACCCCAGCCCCTCAACGTCTTTAAATTCGGCGGTGCTTCCATAAAGGACGCCGCGGCCATCCGTAACGTAGCGGCCATCCTTCAACGCTACGCCGGCGAGCGGCTCGTGATCATCGTTTCGGCGATGGGTAAAACGACGAACGCCTTGGAGGTCATTGCCCGCGCCTACGCCGCCGGTCGCGTGGAAGAGGCGAAGCAGCAACTGACGGCCCTGCACAACGCGACGATGACGACGGTCGGCGAGCTATTCGGGGATACGCCGCCCGAGCTGGCGAACAGCCTCAATGACTTGTTCGTGAGCGTAGAATGGGTGTTCGACGACCCGCCGAACGAAAGCTACGACTACGACTACGACCAGATCGTCAGCCTCGGCGAACTGATCGGCAGCCAGGTGGTGGCCGCCTACCTTAACCACAAAGGTCTGGCGACCAGCTGGCTCGACGCCCGCGACTGCATCATCACCGACAACACCTACCGCGAAGGCTGGGTACAATGGCCCGACACCCAGGCGCGCATCACCGACCGGGTGCCGCCGTTGTTAGACCAGGGCCATTTTGTGCTGACGCAGGGCTTCATCGGTTCTACGACGGAGAACTTCACGACGACGCTGGGCCGGGAAGGCTCGGATTATTCCGCCGCTATTTTCAGCTACTGCCTCGACGCGGAGGCGATGAGCATCTGGAAGGACGTCCCCGGCGTACTGACCGCCGACCCGCGCCTGTTCGACAACGTCTCGAAGGTGGACCGGCTAAGCTACAAAGAGGCGATCGAGATGACTTACTACGGCGCGAGCATCATCCACCCCAAGACGATCAAGCCGTTGCAGAACAAGAGTATCCCGCTGCACGTCCGCAGTTTCCTGGAGCCCGATTCTTCGGGCACGGAGATCACCGCGGACGCCGGCGACACCTACCCGCCGATGGTGGCCGTAGAGCGGGAGCAGGCACTGGTCAACATCAGCACCCGCGACTTCAGCTTCGTGGCCGAGCATCACATCAGGGAGCTGTTCGAGCACATCACGGCAACCCGCCTGCAGGTCAATATGATGCAGAATACGGCGATCAGTTTCAACGTCGTTGTCAATGACATCGACGACCGGGTAGAACGCTTCCGCCAACGGATCGAGGGGGAGTTCAAGACGACGGTCGACCGGGACCTGGAGCTCATCACCATTCGCCATTACACCAACGAGGTGGCCGAAAGCATGCGGCGCGGCAAGGTGCAGCTGCTGGAAGGAAGGATGCCGCTGACGATCCAGATGGTAGTGAAGGAGGTGGCGGTGATTAAAAGAAAGTAGCGTCCTGGATGAACTTCAGGTTAGGGGCGGGGAACGCGGGTGCGGATGGTTGGGGAAAGGGGCGTGGTTGATAGCTCCTCAACCATCGTACCGTTACCTTTGGCAAAAAGCCATGCTTCTTCAACTTAAAGCTACCAACGTTCACTTCCTGCGCTGGAACCTGGAGCGCATCGAAAAATGCCTCGCTCAGTTGAATGAGGAGCAGGTATGGCGGCGCCCCAACGGCAGCAGCAACAGCGTCGGTAACCAGGTGCTTCACCTGTGCGGCAACATCCGGCAGTGGGTCATCACCGGGCTGGGCGGCCGGCCCGACGTGCGGCGGCGCGATGAGGAGTTCGCGGCCACCGGCGGGGTAGGGAAGGCCGAGCTGCTCGCCCGCCTCACCGCCACCATCGAAGAAGCAATTGCCGTCGTCGAAAACCTGACGGAAGCGGACGTGCTGACCGAGCGGCCGGTGCAGGCGTACACTCACGACGGCATGTTCATCCTCATCCACGTCACCGAGCATTTGAGCTACCACGCCGGGCAGATCATCTTCTGGACCAAGGCCTTGCTGGACGTTGACCTGGATTTCTACGGAGACGTCGAGTTGGGGACGACGACCTGAGGGCGGCGGAGGCACTAAGGCTTTTGATCCTTCCTTTGCACGCCCGCGTCCGCGCCCTTTGTAGTAGTGTAGTAGTGTAGTTGGGTAGTAATGTAGTGCCGTCGTTGGAGGTGTGACAGGAGAGACATTTTACTTCCCAACGCTTCCAACGTCCCCCCTCTCCGTGGGAGAAGGGCCGGTGAAGAGGGCTACTATCACACTTATCACACCTGTAACACCTCCAACGTGCGGCAGCACTACATTACTACCCGACTACAAAACTACATTACTACTCCACTAGCTTATTTTCAGCGAAAAGGTGGAAACCCTTTGGTCGATCAGTCTCAAACCATTACCTTTGCGCTCCGAAAATAATAAGGCAATGAAAAAGGATATTCACCCCGATACCTACCGTAAGGTTATCTTCCGCGACATCAACGCGAACGTTTCCTGGTTGGGCCAGAGCTGCGCCAAGACGCGTGACAAAGACACCTTCGAGGACGGTAACGAGTACCCGCTGATCAAGTTGGAAATTTCCAGCGAGTCGCACCCGTTCTTTACCGGTAAGATGCAGTTCGTCGATACCGCCGGTCGTATCGACAAGTTCAACAAGAAGTTCGGCAAGAGCCGTTTCGCCAAGAAGATGGGCGACGACGGTCAGTTGGAAAGCGCTCAGACCGAGGATGCTCCCGCCGCCGAAGCACCCAAGGAAGAGGCTTCCACCGAAGCCTAATTTCGCCGTACCCAACCGGTAACCCAAAGCCCGAAGTGAACCCGCGTTTGCTTCGGGCTTCGTTGGTTGAGCCGCGGCCGTTATTCGTCACAAGACCAACGACCAATAGACCAATAGACCAATACGACCAATAGCACCAATAGGACCAATAACACCAATAGACCAATAAGACCACCCATGGCCCACCTCATCCTTTTCGACGCCGAAGTCCGCAACCACCTGCTGCCGCTTACCTATGCCCGTCCGGTGGGAGATCTGCGCGTCGGCATCCTTACCATCCGCGAAAAGTGGGAGCGACGCCTGGGCATGCCCGCCTCCTTCCTGACCCAGGATTACCTGGCGGAGTTGTTTCCGCTGGACTACGCCGAGCAGAACCTCCTGGTCAACGGCAGCATCCTGCCTTCGGCCGAACTCGTCGCGCTGGTGCTCGACCTCGGCCCCGGTGAAGCGTACCTCAAAGACGGGGAACTCATCGCCGCCCGCCTCGACCGCGCCGCCGTCGAAGCCCTCGCCAAGGACCAGGACTTCGACGACCTGCAGGCCTTCGACCTGGGCGAACAGCCGCTGCCGCGCATTAACCGCCCGGCGGATATTTTCGGTCTGAACAACGTAGCCCTGCGCGAAGATTTCGCCCTGCTGACCGCCGGTCGCGTCTCCGCCGACATCTCCGACACCAATACCGTCATCGGCCCCCGCGAAAACCTGTTCGTAGAGGAAGGCGTGGACATCGAGGCCTGCACCATCAACGTCAAGAGCGGACCGGTCTACCTCGGCAAAAACGCCGTGGTGCTGGAAGGCTGCCTGCTGCGCGGCCCGATCGCCCTTTGCGAAGGCGCGGTGCTCAAGATGGGCGCGAAGGTCTACGGCGCGACCACCCTCGGCCCCGCCTGTAAAGTGGGCGGCGAGGTGAACAACGTCGTTTTTCAGGCCAACAGTAATAAGGGCCACGACGGCTTCCTCGGCAACGCCGCCATCGGGGAGTGGTGCAACATCGGCGCGGATACCAACGCCTCCAACCTCAAGAACGATTACGGCGAGGTCCGGGTCTGGTCCTACCCCGAAGGCCGGTTCGCCAAAACCGGTTTGCAGTTCCACGGCCTCGTGATGGGCGACCATTCCAAGGCCGGCATCAACACCATGTTCAACACCGGAACGGTGGTCGGCTTCTCCTGCAACGTCTACGGCGAGGGTTTCCCGCGCACCTTCATTCCCAGCTTTATCTGGGGTGGCGCCGGCGGCGTGATGACCTACCGGATGGACAAAGCGATCGCCACGGCCACCCGCGTGATGGACCGGCGAAAGGTGATGTTTACCGAGGCGCACGAGCGGCTGTTCGGGGCGGTGTTCGCGGCGTCGGGGGAATGGCGCAAAGGGTGATTCGCGCTAGCGCCCCGGCGGAATCTTTCTCCGGGGGGCACGACAACCTCGGAACCCGCGGCCGGCTGCGCCTTCCGAGCCTTTCTAAAAAAAGGTGACCCTAACTTACCCGCCAACCCCCCACCAAGAACCTCCGTATCTTTCCCGCGTTCACCCACCATGCCGCGTATGAAAAACTTCTTTCGCCCCCTCTTGCTGGGCGTCATCTTTCTTCCCTTCCTCAGTTGCCAAGAGAACCAGCCCGTGTTTGAATCCCTCGACGCTTACCCCGTCTACCCCTACGCCGATCTGGGCGTGACCTATACGCCCGAAGCCACGACATTCAAGCTTTGGTCGCCCGCCGCGCAGGCCGGCCGGGTGAAGCTTTACGCTACGGACCTGCCCGACGCCAAGCCGACAAAGACCATCGATATGGTAGCCGAAAACGGCGCGTGGACGGCCACCGAGCGGGGTGACCTCGACGGCACGAACTATACTTTCCAGATCAAGCAGCACGGCAAGTGGGGAGAAGAAGCCGCCGACCCCTACGCCCGCGCCGCCGGCACCAACGGCTTTCGCTCCCAGGTGGTTAACCTCGCCGCCACGAACCCCGACGGCTGGGCGGATGATGTGAAGCCGGAGTTGAAAGCACCGACCGACGCCGTCCTTTACGAACTGCACGTGCGCGACGCGAGCCTCGATCCGCGTTCCGGCATCGGGCATAAGGGCAAGTTCCTCGGTCTGGCGGAGCGGGGCACCAAAACGCCGCAGGGGGACGCCACCGGCATCGACCACCTGGTGGAGATGGGCGTGACCCACGTTCACCTGCTGCCCAGCTTCGACTTCATGAGCGTGGATGAATCCCGCCCGGAAACCGATAACCAGTACAACTGGGGTTACGACCCACAAAACTATAACGTGCCCGAAGGCAGCTACTCCACCAACCCCGCCGACGGAAAGGTGCGTATCCGGGAGTTCAAAACGATGGTCAAGGCGATGCACGACGCCGGCATCCGCGTCATCATGGACGTGGTGTATAACCACACCGGCCGGAGCGAGGATAGCCATTTTCAGCAGCTGATCCCCGATTACTTTTACCGTTTTAACGACGACGGCAGCTTGAGCAACGCCAGCGGCTGCGGCAACGAGATCGCCAGCGACCGGCCGATGGTGCGCAAGTACATCCGCGAATCGGTGGAATACTGGGCCAGGGAATACCACATCGACGGTTTCCGCTTCGACCTGATGGGCATCCATGACATCCCGACGATGAACGGCGTCAGCCAGGCCCTCCACGCCATCGACTCCACCATCCTTATCTACGGTGAGGGGTGGACGGCCGGCGACAGCCCGCTGCCCGACAGCCTGCGCGCCGTCAAGGCCCATACGCCCCAACTGATCGACATTGCCGCCTTCAGCGACGACATCCGGGACGGCCTGAAGGGCAGCGTGTTCGTCCACGATGAAAAAGGGTTCATCTCCGGCGCGAAAGACAGGAACATGAGCATCCGCTTCGGCGTCGTCGGCTCGACCCGACACCCGGGGATCGACTACGCCAAAGTGAATTACTCCGATAAGCCGTGGGCGAAAGAACCGGCGAACTGCATCAATTACGTCAGTTGCCACGACAACCACACGCTTTACGACCGGCTGCTGATGAGTGCGCCCACCGAATCGCTCGCCCAGCACGCGCGGATGCAGCGGTTGGCCCTCGCCGTCGTCCTGACCAGCCAGGGCATCCCCTTCCTGCACGCGGGCTCGGAGATGATGCGTACGAAGAATAAAGACGAGAACAGCTACAAATCCGGCGACGGCGTAAACGCCATCCGTTGGGGCCGCAAGCGGAGCCAGGCGCTGACTTACGATTACGTCCGCCAGCTGATCGCCATGCGCAAGGCCCACCCGGCTTTCCGTTTGGGCTCCACCGAATTGATCAGCAAGCACCTGACCTTCCTCAATACCGGGGACGATTCCCAACTAGTGGCCTACCGCATCACCGACGCGCCGGGCGACGAATGGGACGACCTCATCGTGGTGCTGAACGGCAAAAAGGCTACCGCCACCATCGACTTGCCGGAAGGCGAGTGGACCCCGATTTCGGATGACCGGACGATTGACGTGAGTGGGGTAGGGCGCAAGAACCAGCGTAAGCGGAAGGGGACGGCGACGGTGGCGGGAAGGGCGGCGACCATCCTGGTAAACGGGCTCTGATGTTTCTTTGAGTGCTCCGCACGCGCTGTGCGCTTTTTGCGCTGCGCGCAAATTTATTTCCGGAGGACGAAAAAGAAGAATAAAGGAGAAGGAGGAAGAAGTATGTCGCTTCTCTTTTTAATTTTCGCCACGGGTAAATCCGTGGTAGCGGTTGAAAGCGCAATTTTCCGAGTAATCACCTCCTCCTTCTCTTTTTTCTCCTCAACGTCCTCCGGAAACATCCCACGCGCGTAGCGCGTGCGAACGGTGATGTGGAAACATCACGTGCGCGAAGCGCACGCATTACGGGCCGTTGCGGTATCTTCGCGCCCATGTCCAGCAAATACGAGCAACGCGGC
>ENA-ORXT01002212-ORXT01002212.1-marine-metagenome-genome-assembly--contig:-NODE-2212-length-23829-cov-10.897356_pt1 | contig 23829 bp, 23 predicted proteins | sample MGYA00237868_ERZ511482 | MGnify/ENA metagenome assembly ERZ511482
CGTCGAAGCCGTACAGGATCGGTTTGCTCATCGGACATCTCGCTCGGGTGGACGGGGAGTTCGCATCCTCCCACCCGAGCGGTCCGTCGATCAGGGCGCGTGCAAAGTCGCCGGTCGGTCTCAGGCGCCCCGGCCGGCACGCCGCAGACGCAGGGGAGCGTTGCAACCGCCCTTGCCGCGCGAGGTGACGAACTGCAGGTACCGGCCGCCGGGGTCGTCGCCGGCGAGCGTGCCCGAGAATGATTGCACGTACCTGCCGTTGCCGGACATCGTGCCACCGGTCATGCCGGCCTGCCCACCGCTCAGGTCGAGCCTGAAGGCGCCTTCGCTGGATACGGGGGTCTTGCCCTCGATGTCGTCGAACCGGATCCGACCGTCTATCACCCTGAAGGTGACCTCGAACGGTTGCCAGTCGCAGCGCATGATCCAGTTGCCGGGCAGGGACTCGCGCTTGGCGCGCGGAGCGCCCACGCTGCCGATCCAGACACCGTTGTAGGCGCCGGTGGTGTCACGGTCATCCGGATCGATGTGGGCCGCGGCGCAGCCACCGAGCACGACGACGGCGCCTGCCACGTTCGCCTTGACCATCGGATCGAACATCGGATCACCGTCTCGTCAGGGGGTGCAAGCAGCGTATCAGCCCTTGCCGTGCCGCTCGCCGACCTCGTCGGCCACCACGGCGCCGCGCTCGCCCATCGGCTCCGTCGAACCGGTGGTGGTGTCCTTCGCGGTCTGGTGCTCCATCTCCGAGTTCAGCTCGCCGCCCATCACCAGCACCACCACCACCAGCCACAGCCAGGTCAGGAAACCGACCACCGCGCCCAGGCTGCCGTAGGTCTCGTTGTAGCTGCCGAAGTTGGACACGTACCAGGTGAAGGCCGCCGACACCAGCACCGCCGCGATGCCGGCGAACACGGCGCCGGGGGTGATCCACTGCCAGCGCGGGCTCTCTCGCGACGGGCCGAACCGGTACAGCACCGCCATGAACGCCATCAGCGCCAGAAGAGCGATCAGCGCGGTCAACGCGTTCACCAGCAGGCCTGGCAGCTGCACGCCGATCACGTCCTGGAACGTGCCGAACAGCGTGTTGAACGCGAACAGCGCCAGGATGCCGAGGATGGAGGACACGGTGATCGCCAGCGTGATCAACGTCAGGCGCACGAAGCCGCGGTCCTCGGTCTCGTCGTAGGCCACGTTCATGGCCTGGAACATCGCCTTCATGCCGGCGTTCGAGCTCCACAGCGCGATCGCCAGCGAGATCGCGAACGCGAACCCGAGCGTGCTCTGCTGCGCGTTCGCCAGCCGGTCGATCTGCGCGGTCAGGATGTCCATGCCGCCGCCGGGCACGATCGTCGACAGCGTCTCGGTCTGGGAGGCGATGTCGGCCGGATCCAGCACCAGCCCGTAGACCGATACCAGCGCCGCCAGCAGCGGACCGAGCGCGAGCAGCAGGTAGAAGGTGACCCCGGCGGCGACCAGCATCACCCGGTCGTTGCCGATCTCGTCCTTGACCCGGAAGGCGATGTCCTTCCAGCCGGAAGCCGGGATGCCGGTCGGGGCGTCCGCATCGCGCCCGCGCGCGTGCCGGTCCACTCGGGGGGTCGCATCGCGGGTACCGCGATCCTGGGTCGTGCTGCTCATCGCTCACCGTGCTCCGTCGTCGGGTACGCGCTGCTCGCATGCGCGTCCACGGACCTTGCCTGACCTCGCCCCCGCATCGGTACGCCCGTACCGGTCGTTGCAAAAAGACCACGCCCGGGGCCGTACCCCGCGACGTGGCTACGGCACCAGCAGGATCTTGCCGCGGTGGCCGCCCGATTCCATCAGCTCGTGCGCCCGACGCGCCTGCGCCAGCGGCAGCGTGGCGAAGGTCCTGGTGCGGACGGTGCCGGCCTCGAACAGCGGCCACACCGCGCGCTCCAGCTCGCGCGCCACGCTTGCCTTGAAGGCGTCGGGCCGCGAGCGCAGCGTGGAGCCGGTGTAGAGCAGCCGCTTGAGCATGATCGGCATCAGGTCGATCTCCACCTTCGAGCCGCGGTTGAAGGCCAGCTGCACGATGCGCGCGTCCGGGCTCGCGGCGCGCACGTTGCGCGCGATGTAGTCACCGCCCACGGTATCGAGTACCAGGTCGGCGCCGCCGGCCGAGCGCACGATCTCGACGAAGTCCTCGGTGGCGTAGTCGATGGCGCGCTCGGCTCCGTTGTCGCGACAGAAGTCCATATCGTCGGCGGAGCAGGTGGTGAACACCCGCATGCCGAGGGCCGCGCCGAGCTGGACGGCGGTGCAGCCGATGCCGCCGGCACCGCCGTGCACCAGGAACAGCCCCGGCCCTCGTCCACCTGATCCGGTGTCCCCGGTGCCGAGAAGGCAGTTGCTCCACACGGTGAGGAACGTCTCCGGCAGCCCGGCGGCGTCCACCGGATCGACACCGGCGGGCACGCCCAGGCAATGCCCGGCCTCGACGGCCACGTATCCGGCGTAGCCGCCGCCGTTGGTCAGCGCGCACACCGTGTCGCCGAGCCGCCACCGCTCCACGGCGCCACCGATCGCGACCACCTCGCCCGACACCTCCAGCCCGAGCAGGTCGGACGCGCCGCGCGGCGGCGGGTAGTGACCGCGCCGCTGCACCAGGTCAGGCCCGTTCACGCCGGCCGCGGCGACCCGGATCAGCAGGTGCGTGTCGCCGGGCACCGGCACCGCGCGCGAGCCGGTCTCGAGCACCTCCGGAGCGCCGGGTTCGCGCATCTCGACGGTGACCATGGTGTCGGGCGTCATCGACCGGCTCCGGTCAGGCACCGGACGCGGCGGCGTTGCCCCGCAGCCGGTCGCCGACCAGTGCCACGGTGGCATCCACCGCGTCGGACTGCATGCCGATCGCCGCGGCGATCCGCTGCACGAGCAGGTCCACCCGTTCGATCGCCGGGGCACCGGTGGCGATCGCGCGCGCGGCGGACGAGGGCTTGAGCAGCTTCTCGGCCGCGGCGGCGTACTTGTCGAACGGCACCTGGTCGGCGGCGTCCGCACCGAGCGCGCGCGCCACGGCGTCCACCCAGGCGTAGATCTCGCGCGAGCCGTCGAGATCGGTGTGCACCGCATCCCGGATCGAGCGCGGTTCCCCGGCGGTCACGCAGCGGTAGTTGCCGGTCAGCAGCATGCTCCACTTCGCCAGCGGCACGAACAGCGAGTCGTGCACGCGCAGCTTGACCGGCACGTCGCGGCCATCGAGCTGCACGGCGCCGATGTCCGCCTCCAGGTCGCGCAGCAGCCGGGTGTGCGCGGCATCGGCGAACGCTGCGGCCTTGAAGTTGGTGGGCAACCCCACCTGCAGGACGTTGGCGGCCTCCTCGGGCGGGCGAAATGCCTGGGGGTCGGGGCTGCACAGGCTGACCAGTCCCGGCTCGAAGTCGCTCCACACCCCCGGATCGGCGTAGGCGACGTCGAGTTCGGCCGAGGCGAGCGAGTCGATGCGACGCAGGTAGGGCAGGGGCGGCATGTTCATGATCGACAGGCAGGGCTTGCCGGACGCGGCGATGCGCCGCATCAGTTCCCTGACCTCGCCCGCGCCGTACTGCGGTTCCTGCATCGCCAGCGCGACCAGATCGTACCCGCCCGGATCGACATCGCGGGGTTCGGCGGCGTCGACCCGGCCGGGCAGCGAACGCGAATCGATCGTTCTGGGCTCCGCCTCGTCCCGCAACTTCAACCGCACGCGCGTGCCCTCGGCATTGATCAGCCTCGCCGTGGCCTCGCGGCAGACCAGCGTGGCGTCGTGCCCCGCCATCAACAGCTTGGTCGACAGCAGGGAGCCGTAGGAGGCGCCGAGGATCAGGATTTTCATGGCGGAGTCGTGACCGGTTCGGAACAGGGAGAGGGAAGCGCGGTGCCGTGCGTGCGGGAAGTGTGCAGGATCGCTGCGGGCGGGCTCTGGAGCATCGGGCGCGCCCGCGGGCGCAGCGCCGCTCGATGCCCGATCCATGGCGGCCACGGCCCGAAGGCGGACGTGCCGGCCTTGCCGGACCGTCGCCCGCGGCAGGCGAGTCGATTCACGCTTGACAGCACGGGTACCCGGTGTATTGTATACCACACAAGTGAGATGACCGTAATTCACAAGAATGGGTGATCACGGATCGATGGCGGGAAGCGTGGCAGCTCCGAAGGGGATCCGGGATGAACGCCCCCGGTCCGTCGGTGCCGGCCTGCGTCCGGTGTCCGGGAGGCTCTCGCTCGCGGATCACGCCTATCGGCGGCTGCGCACGGAACTCATGGAGATGGACGTCTACGGGGGCGATGTCGATCTGCGACTCGACGAGCGCACGCTCGCCGGGCGGCTCGGCATCTCGCGCACCCCCCTCCGGGAGGCGTTCACCCGACTGGCCCAGGAGGGCTTCGTCGAGATCCGCGCCCGCAAGGGCGTCTTCGTCAAGCTCAGGACGCCCGGGGAGGTGCTCGAGATGCTCGTCTGCTGGGCCGCGCTCGAGAGCATGGCGGCTCGGCTGGTCACCGAGGTGGCCAGCGACGAGGAGATCGGTTCGCTGCGCGTGCTGGGCGTGCAGGACGGTGGGCGGTCGACGCCAGCCGACATCGAGGAATACTCGAGCGCCAACATCCGCTTCCACGAGCGGATTCTCGCGCTCTCGCAGTGCCAGCTGCTGGTCACCACCGCCGATGTGCTGCTGCGACACCTCTACGCCATGCGCCGTCGCGCGATGTGGGAGGGCGACCGGGCCAGTCGTTCGCTGATCGACCACACGGCGATCATCGACGCCCTGGAGCGTCGGCAGGGCGATCGCGCGGCCACGCTGGTGCGCGAGCACACCATGAGACTGCACGACCACGTTCGCACGACCTGGCTGGAGCGCGAGGGGAGCACCCGCACCGCCTGCCCGGCGAGTTGACCTGAACCGTTCCGCGAGGCGCGGTGAAGGAGGGACGACGCCGCGCGTCCCGATCCGGGGCCATCGACCGGACCTCCCGTGCACACTGCCACCGCCTATCGACCGACCATGAAAGCATCGTCATGAAAGCACTAGAAGGAATCAAGATCCTCGACTTCACCCATGTGCAGTCCGGACCGACCTGCACCCAGCTGCTCGCCTGGTTCGGCGCCGACGTGATGAAGGTCGAGCGTCCGGGGGTGGGCGACGCGACGCGCCAGCAGCTGGTGGACGTGCCCGGAGCCGACAGCCTCTACTTCACGATGCTCAACCACAACAAGCGCTCCATCGAGCTGAACTCCAAGAACGAGACCGGCAAGGAGGTGCTCACGCGCCTGATCGAGGAGTGCGACGTGCTGGTGGAGAACTTCGCCCCCGGCGCGCTCGATCGCATGGGCTTTTCCTGGGAGCGGATCCAGGAGATCAACCCGCGCATGATCATGGCCTCGATCAAGGGGTTCGGTCCCGGCAAGTACCAGGACTGCAAGGTGTACGAGAACGTCGCGCAGTGCGCGGGCGGCTCGGCCTCCACCACCGGCTTTCTCGACGGACCGCCGCTGGTGACCGGCGCCCAGATCGGCGATTCGGGGACGGGCCTGCACCTGGCGCTCGGCATCGTCACCGCGCTGTTCCAGCGCGAGCGTTCCGGACGCGGTCAGAAGGTCTCCTGCGCGATGCAGGACGGCGTGCTCAATCTTGCGCGGGTGAAGCTTCGCGACCAGCAGCGTCTCGATGCGGGACCGTTGAAGGAGTACTCGCAGTTCGGCGAGGGCGTTCCGTTCGGCGAGGCCACGCCCCGTGCCGGCAACGACTCCGGCGGCGGGCAGCCCGGACGCATCCTCAAGTGCCGCGGCTGGGAGCAGGATCCGAACGCCTACACCTACTTCATCGTCCAGGCCGCGGTGTGGGAGAAGGTCTGCGACCTGGTCGGCAAGCCCGGCTGGAAGAGCGAGGAGGGCTACGCCACCCCTGCGCAGCGACTCGACAAGCTCAACGAGATCTTCGAGACCATCGAGGGCTGGACCATGACGAAATCGAAGTTCGAGGTCATGGAGCTGTGCAACCCGCTCGACATCCCGGTCGGTCCGATCCTGTCCATGAAGGAGATCGCCGAGGACGAGGGGCTGTTCGCCACCGGCACCATGGTGCGGGTCGAGCACCCCGAGCGCGGCCAGTACCTGAGCGTGGGCTGCCCGATCAAGCTCTCCGACAGTGCTGTCGAGGTGGAACGCTCGCCGTTGCTCGGCGAGCACACCCGCGAGATCCTGGAGCAGGTGCTCGGCTACTCGGGCGAGGAGCTGTCGCGCGTCGTCGACTCGGGTGCGGTCGGCGAGCCGCCCGCATCGTAGGGTCCGCGGGATGACCACCGTGCGCAGGATCGCCATCCCGGTCCGGGGCGATGGCAAGGGCGACAACGTGTTCGCGCACGCCGCGGCGCTGGCGAAGCGCTACTCGGCGCACGTGGTCGTCACGCACTGTCGCGCCAGGGCCGAGGACATGATGCCCTACGGGGTACCGATCCCGGCCTCGATGAAGAAGCTGTTGCTGGAGCAGACCGGCAGCGTGGCCGACCAGGTCGAGCAGGCGCTGCGCGCCGAGGTGGAAGCGCTCGCCTCCCGGCTCGGGGTGCCGTTGGTCGACGATGCCGCAGGGCCGGGTCCGAGCGCCTCGTGGGTGGAGCAGCAGGGGCGCCAGGTGGACGTCATCAAGCGCCACGGCAGGCTGGCCGACCTGATCTGCGTGGCCAAGCCCGACGTGGACCGCAACCTGGGCGCCAACACGCTCAAGGCGGCGCTGTTCAACACCGGCCGGCCGGTGATGATGTGCCCGCCACGCGAGGCGCCGCCCGAGACGTTGTGCGCTCGGCTGAGCATCGCCTGGAACGGCTCCGTGGAGGCGAGCCGGGCGGTCGCGCTCACCATGGGCGTGATCGAGGCGGCGGACCGGGTGGACATCCTGACCTCGGGCAGGGAGGTCGACGGCGTGGGCGCGGAGGCGCTGGTGGACTATCTCGCCGAGCGCGGCGTGCGGGCCGGTGTCGAACGGTTCGGTGCCAGCCGCAAGATCGGGCTTGCACTGATGGAGGCCAGCCGCGAGCTGGGTGCGGACACGATGATCATGGGGGCCTACGGCGACAGCCACGAGCGCGAGACGATCTTCGGCGGCAACACGCAGCAGGTCGTGGACCGGTCGCTCATGCCGGTGATCATGGTGCATTGACGAAGCGGGCGCGCAACCGGTACGGAAACACGACCGGGACGCGCGAACGCGGCAGTGACACGGCAGTGGGACTGGGACACGGACCGTCCGGCAGGCGTACGTGACGCTTTCACGTGATTCACGGTGATCATTCGGTCGCCGCATGGGAAGAAGGACGCAATGGACAAGAAGAGAAGGGTGCTCATGGGCGTGGTGGGTGCGACCGCGCTCGCCGGCGCGGGACTCGCCCAGACCGCGAGTGCGGACTGGGAGCCGAAGAAGCCGATCGACTTCGTCATCATGGCGGGCGCCGGCGGCGGGGCGGACCAGATCGCCCGGTTCATCCAGTCGGTGGTCGAGAAGAACGACATGACGCCACGCCCGCTGATCCCGAACAACAAGGGCGGCGGTTCGGGTGCCGAGGCGCTGATCGCGCTCAACGGCGCCCGCGATCCGGACTACTCGATCCTGGTGACGCTGAACTCGTTCTTCACCACGCCCCTGCGTCAGGAGAACCTGGGCATCGACATCATGGACTTCACGCCCATCGCGATGATGGGGGTCGATCCGTTCGTGTTGTGGGTGCACGAGGATCGCGGCATCGACTCGTTCGAGGGCTGGCGGGAGCAGGTCGCGGCCGACGATGGCGAGTGGGTCATGGGCGGGACCGGCAAGGGCCAGGAGGACTCGCTGGTCACGACGTGGCTGGAACAGAACTACGACCTGAAGATGAAGTACATCCCCTACAGCGGGGGTGGCGACGTGGCCAAGGACCTGGCCGGGCAACAGATCATGTCCTCGGTCAACAACCCTTCCGAGGCGCGCGGCTTCTACGACAACGGCGACGTGGTGCCGCTGGTCTCGTTCTCCGACGAGCGCCTGCCGCTGGTGGCCGACGTGCCGACGGTGAAGGAGCTGGGCAAGGACTTCAGCTACTACAACCAGCGCGCGGTGGTCGGTGCGCCCGGCATGTCCGACGAGGCCGCGGCGTACTACCAGGACCTGTTCAAGCGGATCTACGATTCCACCGAGTGGCAGGACTACATGGCCAGCGAGAGCCTGTCGCCGCTGTGGATGGACGCCGAGGAGCAGAAGCGGTACTGGGCGACCCAGGTGGAGCGGCACCAGCAGCTGCTCGCCGAGATGGAGTAGACGCGTAGCACCGGACGCCTGCAAGGGCGTCCCTTGCGCATGCCACGTCGGCAACATCGACCGCAGGGAGAAGGGCAGATGCGACGCTCCGAGATCGTCACCGCGGGTCTTCTGGCCCTGTTCTCCCTCTACCTGATGTGGAAGAGCACCGAGCTGGAGGTCGGCTACGTGTCCGGCGAGGGGCCGGGTGGCGGGGCATGGCCCTTCTGGCTGTCCGGCGTGATGCTCGTGTGCACACTCGTCATCATGCTCAGGGGGTTCAGGCGCCAGTCCGTTCCCTCGCGCTCCGAGGAGCCGCTGCTCGATCGCTACGGACGCCGGATGCTGCTGCTGGTGGGCGGCGGCATCTTCGGCTTCATCGCCCTGATCGACGTCCTGTCGATGTACGGGGCGATGTGCCTCTTCTTCATCTACTACCTGAAATTCCTGGGCCGGCACGGTTGGGCCCTGACGATGGCGTTCGCCGTTCTCGGCCCCATCGGGTTCTTCTTCTTCTTCGAGGCGCTGATGCGCATCTCGATGCCCAAGGGACTGCCGTTTCTCGAACCGGTGTTCAATTTCCTGTACACGATCATCTACTGAGCGCCCCCCAATGATCGAGACCCTCGGTCACCTGGGCGACGGCATACTGCTGTCGATCCAGCCGGTGAACCTGCTCCTCATCCTCGTCGGCGTCACGCTCGGGCTGTTCATCGGCGCGATGCCTGGGCTGGGCTCGGTCAACGGCGTGGCCATACTGCTGCCGATCACCTTCCTCGTGCCGCCGAACTCCGCCATCATCTTCCTGGCGGCGATCTACTACGGGGCGATGTACGGCGGGGCGATCTCCTCGATCACGCTGGGCATTCCCGGTGCCTCCACCGCGGTGGCGACCACGTTCGACGGCCGGCCGCTCGCCCTGCAGGGCCGGGCACGCCTGGCACTGGTGGTGGCGGCCATCGCCTCCTTCGTCGGCGGTACCGTGGCCAACGTGCTGTTCACGGGCTTCGCACCGCTGCTGGCCTCGGTGGCACTGAGTTTCGGTCCGCCCGAGATCTTCGCGCTGATGCTGCTCGCCTTCGCCACCTTCGTCGGCCTGGGCGGTGACGACATCCCGAAGACGATCTTCTCGATCTGCATCGGCCTGGTGCTCGCCTCGGTCGGCTTCGACCAGATCTCCGGCGAACCGCGACTGATCTTCGGCGGCATCACAGGCTTCCTGCACGGCATCAACTTCCTGGTGCTCGCCATCGGCGTCTACGGGATCGGCGAGATGCTGTGGACGATCGACAGCACGCGGGGAAAGATCAGCACCACCGAGGCGAAGATGAGCGTGCGCGGTGCGGTGGAGGATGCGGGCGAAGGCATGCGGCGCGGCTGGAAGGGCACCGCCATCGGCTCGTTCCTGGGCTTCTTCGTCGGCATCCTGCCGGCGGCGGGCGCCACGCCGGGCTCGCTGATGGCCTACGGCGTCACCAAGCTGGTGTCGAAGAATCCGCAGGAGTTCGGCACGGGCCATCCCGGCGGGGTCGCCGCGCCGGAGGCTGCCAACAACTCGGCCTCCACCGGCGCCATGCTGCCGATGCTCACGCTGGGCATCCCGGGATCCCCCACCACCGCGATCCTGCTGGGCGGCATGGTCATCTGGGGCCTGACGCCCGGACCGCGCCTGTTCGTCGATCAACCCGAGTTCGTGTGGGGCCTGATCGGCTCGTTCTACATCTCCAACCTGTTCGCGCTGGTGGTGAACCTGATGTTCATCCCGCTGTTCATCTGGATGCTGCGCATGCCGTTCACGATCCTGGCGTCCATGATCTTCGTGCTGTCGGTGGTGGGCGGCTTCGCCGCCACCAACGACATGCACGACGTCTGGCTGATGCTCGGGTTCGGCTTCGCGGCGTTCCTGCTCAGGAAGCTCGACTACCCGCTCGCGCCGGCCGTGCTGGCGATCGTGCTCGGCCCGATCGCCGAACCCACGCTGCGCCAGTCCCTGCTGCTGTCCTCGGGGGACGCGTCGATCTTCTTCACCCGACCGATCGCCGGTCCCATCACGGTGATCGCCATCGTGCTGATCCTGCTGCCGTTGTTCAAGCTCGTCCTGGACCGGGTGCGCGGACGCGGCACGTCCGCCGCATCGACTTGACGCCTCCGCCGGGCAGCGCCTGGGCGCCGGGCCTGCAATCGGACATCCCGCACGAGCTGCGACCGCTGATCACGCTGTTCCGCCCGGCGCACGCCTTCGTCGACCACGCCCAGGCGAGCGAGCTGTCCGGCTTCTGCGGGTTGAACGTGCTGGAGCTGGTGTCGCTGCGGCCCGAGCGACTGGTGGTGCACGAGCTGCTGATCCGGGTCACCGCGGACCTGTCCGTGCCCGACGGTCCGGGCTACGAGACGCTCGGGCTGAACCTGCGGGCGATGGTGGCCACCATCCACGAGCGTCACGTCGCCGAGCGGATGCCGGACATCGTCGAGGCGTTCGAGACCGAGCGTCGGGCGGCCTCCGGGTACGTGGCGCAGGAGCTGTCCGAGCAGGTGTTCGGTCCCGACCCGGAGCGTGCGGGTGCCGCTGCGGCGACGCCCCGCACCCTGCTCGACCGGCTGTTCGGACGTGCCGCCGTGACGCCTCCCGATCGCGGGACCGACGGGCCGGCCGGCGCCCCCGGCGACACGCCTCGGGAACTGCGTGCCGCGGAACGGTGGCGAGCCCGCATCGAGACCGGCGGCGAGACGCCGCTGCACCGGGCCTGCCTGACGGCGCTCGTCGCGGTGGTGGACGCCGTCGTCGGTCACCGCGGACGCCTGCCGGCGGATCCCGAACTGATCACGCGACTGGTCGTCGACCGGGTCTGCGGCGAGCACGGCAGCCGGCTGGTCGGCGCGCTGGTCGAGCCCGCGTTCCGGGCCGCGGTCGCGGCCGAGGGCTTCCGGCTGCTGCCGGCACAGCACGACCCCGTGGTGCTGAACGTGAAGGGGGCGTCGGCCTCGGGCAAGAGCACCATCCGGCCGCAGCAGCGCGCGCTCGCCGAGCGGCTGGGCATCGCGTGGGAGGATTTCGCGCTGATCAGTCCGGATTACTGGCGCAAGTACCTGCTCGACTACGCATCCCTCGGCGAACACGCCCGCTACGGCGCGATGCTCACCGGCAGCGAGCTCGAGCTGATCGATCGCAAGCTGGATCGCTACATGGCCGACAAGGCGGCCGCCGGCGGGATGTCGCACCTGCTGATCGACCGGTTCCGCTTCGACAGCTTCACGCTGCCGGTCGGCAGGACCGCGGACAGCCGGCTGCTGTCGCGGTTCGGGCGGCGGGTGTTCATGTTCTTCCTGATCACGCCGCCGGCGGAGACGGTGGAACGTGCGTGGAAGCGGGGCCACGCCACCGGGCGCTTCAAGGCGGTGGACGACCTGCTGTTCCACAACGTCGAGGCGTTCACCGGCATGCCGGCCCTGTTCCTGTCGTGGGTCGGCGCGACGGATCGCGAGGTCCACTTCGAGTTCCTGGACAACGACGTGCCCGAGGGGGATCTGCCCCGCACCGCGGCGTTCGGCCACAACGGCTCGATGACGATCCTGGATGTCGGCAAGATGCTGGACGTCGATCGCTACCGCCGGGTCGACGTCGAGGCCGAAGGGCCCGAACAGATCTTCGACCAGCCCGGGCAGGCGGCGTCCGCCAGCCTCGGTTTCGTGCATCGCTGCATCCAGGGCATCGAGGAGGTGGTGTTCGCCGACGGCACGTCGGGTTCGGCGTACGCGCACTTCGTGCGCGGGCACCCCGCATGGTGGGACGTGGCGTACCTGGCGTACCTGGCGTCGCTGCCGGTAGAGGACGACCGGCGGCTGGTGCTCGAGGCGTTCGGTTGCACCGGCCAGCGATCGCCGACGGGTACCGGCGCACCGGTGCTGGACGTCCCGCACGAGAAGCGCCTCACCCTGGGTCGGTGGCCATGAGCGTCGCCGATCCGTTCTCCCTGCACGGCCGCACGGTGCTGGTCACCGGTGCGTCCGGTGCGCTCGGGCAGCGCTTCGCCGACACGCTGGTGCGCGCCGGTGCACGGGTGGTGGGCACGGCGCGACGTGCCGATCACCCGGTGCTGCGCGCGCTCGCCGAACGGCACGCGCAACGGTTCGTCCCGGCGGCCCTGGATCTGACCGACGACGCCTCGATCGATGCGCTGCTGGAACGGCTGGCCGCCGAGACGCCGACGGTGCAGGTGCTGGTCAACAATGCCGGCATCGCCAGTTCGGCCCGGGCCATCGATACCGACGACGCCACCTGGCGACGCGTGCACGCCACCAACCTGGACGGTCCGCGGCGGCTGATGCAGGGCTGGGCTGCCGCGCGGATCGCGGCGGGCGAGGGCGGTGCGGTGGTGAACGTCACCTCGATCCTCGCCTCGCGCACCGTGCCCGGCACCGCCCCGTACGCGTCCGCCAAGGCGGGGCTGCTGCACCTGGGCCGTGCGCTGGCGGTGGAGTGGGCGCGCCACGGCATCCGCGTGAACGCGCTGTCGCCGGGCTACATCGCCACCGACCTCAACGCCGCCTTCTTCGACACCGATGCCGGGCAGCGGCTGATCGCGCGCATGCCGACCCGTGCCCTCGGCAGACCCGAGGACCTGGACGGTGCCCTGCTGCTGCTGGCCTCGGACGCCTCGCGCCACATGAGCGGCGCGGAGATCATCGTCGACGGCGGCCATGCGGTCGCCTCGCTGTGAGCCCCTGCGCGTACGCTCGGGCCATCGACCCGCCGCACGCTCCGGACACCCGCTGATCCATGGACTTTTCCCTCGACGCCCGCCAGGAGGATTTTCGACGCCGCATCGCCACCTTCGTGGACGAGCACGTGCTGCCGCTGGAGGCGGATGCGGCAAGCTTCGATGCGCACGAGAACCTGCGTCTGGACCTGCTCGACGGGCTGCGCGAGCGTGCCAGGGGTGCCGGGCTGTGGTGCATCCAGTTGCCGGTGTCGCACGGCGGGCAGGGCCTGGACACGGTCGGCATGGCCGCCTGCTACGAGGCGATGAACCGCTCCATCTTCGGACCGGCGGTGTTCAACAGCGCAGCCCCCGATGACGGCAACATGATGCTGCTGGCGAAGATCGGCACGCCCGAGCAGCGGCGCCGGTGGCTCGAACCGGTCGTGAGCGGTGCCGTGCGCAGCGCCTTCGCGATGACCGAGCCGGCGCCGGGTGCGGGCTCGGATCCGGCCGGCATGATGCGCACCCGCGCCCGGCGCGACGGCGACGACTGGGTCATCGACGGGCGCAAGTGGTACATCACCGGCGCCGGGGAGGCGGCGCACTTCATCGTCGTGGCGCGCACCTCGGACGATGCGCGCAAGGGCCTGACCGCGTTCCTGTTCCACCGCGATGCACCGGGCTTCACGATCGGGCGCCGCATCCCGATCATGGGGCCCGAGGAGCACGGCGGGCACTGCGAGATCGCGTTCGACGGCATGCGCGTGCCGGACGCGAACCGCCTGCTCGGCGTCGGGGACGGTCTGAAGGTCACCCAGATCCGGCTGGGCGTGGCGCGGCTGACGCACTGCATGCGCTGGCTCGGGCTCGCCAAGCGCTGCCTGGAGATCGCGACCGCACACGTGGCCGAACGGCACGCGTTCGGCAGCCGGCTGGCCGAGCGCGAGAGCGTGCGCCTGCAACTGGGCCGGGTGGCGATGGACATCGAGATCGGCCGGCTGCTCACCATGCGGGCGGCACGCTCGATCGATCGGGGCAGCCGTGCCCGCCAGGAGGTGTCGATGGCCAAGATCGCGGTGGCCGACGTGCTGCACGACGCGGCCGACACGGCGATCCAGCTGCTGGGCGCGAAGGGCTACTCGCGCGACACGCCGCTCGAATGGATCTACCGCTACGCCCGACAGGCGCGCCTGGTGGACGGTGCCTCCGAGGTGCACCGCATGGTGCTGGCCGGCCGGCTGATGGAGGCCGGCGACGGGTTCTGGCGCTGGGACGAGACGTCGGATTGAGACCTTGAAACGGCTTCAGATCGCGTCCGGCTGCATGGATCGCATGACCTGTTCGTTGACCTCGCTGTACTCCTGCTCGCTGACCTGGCCGTCCTCGTCCACGTCGTACAGGCGATAGTGCGCCGCGGCGACGTCCGCGCTCATGGATGACGCGGCCGGGGACGCCTCCCATTCCCGCTCGCTCATCCGGCCGTCGCCGTCGCGGTCCAGCACGGCGAAGTCGGGGGTGAGGGCAGGATCGGCCGGGCTCTCCGCGCACGCCGCACCGGTGAGCAGCAGGGCGCTCGCCAGGCAAAGTCGATAGCCGTTCATGCCGCAGCGGAACCGGGCAACCCGCGCAACAGTCGCGCCACCTCCAGGTGGCAGTCGATGGATGCCAGCGTCATCGTCTCGTCATCTTCCACGGTATGAACCGTCCAGCCATCGTGCGCACCGTCGCGCACGAAAACCTCTACGCGGCGCCGATCGATGTCGACCAGCACGTACTCGCGCAGCGATGCGATGCTCTGGTAGCCGAGCCGCTTCTCGCGTCGGTCCGTCTGCGCGGTCGAGGGCCAGAGCACCTCCACGATCACGCTCGGGCGGCTCTCGGTGTAGTCGTCCGGCTCCTCGTCGACCGGCCCGCAGCTGACGGTCACGTCCGGGTAGTAGTAGCGTTCGCCGCTACCGGTCCTGACCTTCATGTCCGAACTCGCGACGCGGCAGGGCCCGCCATCCAGATGGTTGCCCAGGTCGATCGTCAGGTTGGCGGTCACGGTGTTGTGCGACCGGCTCGCCCCGCTCATCGCGAACAGTTCGCCGTCCACGTATTCGTGGCGCACCTCGCCTTCCGGTTCGCTGCGCAGATAGTCCTCGACGCTGACGCGCCGGATCCGCATGGCCTGGCCCATGCGCCGAGCCTACACCAGACACGGTCACGACAGCCCGGGTACGCCGATCGGTGACGATCCGGCCGACGAGCGCTTGACAGCCGCTTTGCCGCAACGCCACGATGCCATGAACGACCGGAACAAGTGCACGCCATGCCGAAGGAACTCTCGATAGGCATCGAGGAGGAGTACCTGCTCATCGATCCGCAGACGCGCTCGCTGGCCGCGCGCCAGCGTGCAGGCTTCATGGACCGCTGCAAGCAGCGGGTCGGGGAGCGCGTCACCTACGAGTTCCTGCAGAGCCAGGTCGAGATCGGCACCGGCGTGTGCGAGACGATCGGCGAGGCGCGTGCCGAACTGACCGAGTTGCGCGAGTGCGTGGCCGAGACGGCCGCGGAGTTCGACCTGCGCTTCATCGCCGCCTCCACCCACCCCTGGACGCACTGGCGCGAGCAGGAACCGGTGGACATGGAGCGCTACCGCATCCTGGGCGGCGAGCACGCGAGCCTTGCCCGGCGCATGGCCATCTGCGGCATGCACGTGCACGCCGGCATCGGCGACCGGAACGCCCGGGTGGACCTGATGAACCAGGTCACCTACTTCATGCCGCACCTGCTCGCGCTCAGCGGCTCCTCGCCGTTCTGGGAGGGGGTCGACACGGGACTGAAGTCGTTCCGGCCGATCATCATCGGCGACCTGCCGCGCTCGGGCCTGCCGGAGGTGTTCGCCAGCTGGACCGACTGGGAGGAGATGCTCGACGACCTGTCCTGCACCGGCATGGTCACCGACCCCACCAAGATCTGGTGGGACCTGCGCCCCAGCGCCCGCCACCCCACGCTGGAGATCCGCATCTGCGACATCTGCACCTGGATGGAGGACGGGCTGACGGTGGCGGCCCTGTACCAGTCGATCCTGGCCTTCCTGACCCACCTGCGGGCCAGCAACCAGAGCTGGCGCAGCTACCGGCGCATCCTGGTGCTGGAGAACAAGTGGCGGGCGCAGCGCTACGGCGTGGAGGCCGAGATGGGCGACTTCGGCCGACGCACGACGGTGCCGTTTGCCGAGCTGATCGACGAGCTGGTCGAGCTGGTGCGTCCGCACGCCGAGCGGCTCGACTGCGTGGCGGAGGTGGAGAACGCGGCCGTCATCGCTCGCCGCGGTACCAGCGCCGATCATCAGATCAGGATCTACAACCAGGCGCTCGAGGCGGGTGCCGAGGATCACGAGGCGCAGGTGGCGGTGGTGGACTGGCTGATCGAGCAGTCGCGCGCGGCGGCCATCCCGCCGACAGCCTGACCGGGTGACGACGACAACGGACGACGAACCGACGGTGATGTCCGACCCGACGACACTGCCGGCCGAGATCCTCGCCCTCGGCGCCGATTCCGATCCCGCCGCCCTCGACGGCTTTCTCGCCGGGCACGCGTTTCCGCTGATCGAGCCCGGGCGCGCCACCTTCGTCTGGTCCGGCGAGGCCGAGCGGGTGGAACTGCTGCGCTGGATACACGCCGGCGTGGACCGGATGCCGCTGCAGCGGCTGCACGGCACGCCCCTGTGGGTGGTGCCGGTGGCGGTGCAGGACAACGGCCGGTTCGAGTACAAGCTGTCGGTGATGCGCGAGGGGCACGAGGACTGGGTGCTCGATCCGCTCAACCCGGTCACCGCCGAGGACCCGTTCGGGAGCAACTCGGTGTGCCGCACCCACGGCTACGCGCGCCCGGAGTGGAGCGAGCCGCAGGGCGCGCCGCGGGGGCGCCTGGAGACGCTGCGCATCGACAGCGAGGCGTTCGGCGCGGTGCGCGAGGAACGGGTCTACCTGCCCGCCGCCCTCGATGCCGGACAGGGCGCCGACGCCACGGCGTGGCCGCTGCTGGTGGTGCACGACGGCGAGGACTTCGTCGAGTACGGAGCACTGGCGACGAGCCTGGACAACCTGATCCACCGCGGCGACGTCCCGCCGTTGATCGCGGTGCTGGTGCAGAGCGGGGACCGCATGAGCGAGTACCCGCGCGGGCGGCGTCACGCACGCTACGTGGTGACGGAGGTGCTGCCGGCACTCGAGGAGCGCTATTCCCTGAGTGCGGACCCCGCCCGGCGGGTGCTGATGGGTGCCAGCCTCGGGGCGGTGGCCTCGCTCTCCACCGCGTTCCGCTACCCGGGCACGTTCGGCGGGCTGGTGCTCGCGTCGGGCTCGTTCATCCTGGACCCCGCCAGGTTGCAGGGTCGCCCCCACCCGGTGTTCCGGCGGGTGGCGAGCCTGGTGCGCGCGCTGCGCCGTGCCCCGCCGCTGCAGGCCACGCGCGCCTACGTCTCCACCGGCGAGCTCGAGGGGCTGGCCGACGAGAACCGCGCGCTGGCGGACTTCCTGGCCGATCAGGGCGTGCGGGTGCGCTTCGACAGCGCCTGGGACGGCCACCACTGGCACGCCTGGCGCGACCGGTTGCGCGATGCCCTGGTATGGGTGTTCGACTCGGAACCTGCCGACCCCGCCGACGAACCGCAACGAGGAGAGACACCATGACCGACCGGACCGCGCTCATCGGCCTGTCGCTGGGGGCCGACATCTGCTGGCCGATCTGCTACGAGACCCTGCTCGACAAGCTGGACCTGAGTTCGATCGATGTCGACGGCACGCGCACGCGGGTGGCCTGCGAGCGAGTGACCATCGAGCCGTTCGAGATCTCCCAGCCGGTGCGCTACGACGTCGTCATCGACCGGCTGACGCACTGGTATTCCACCAGCCGGGAGTGGATCAAGAAGGCGATCCTGATGGACGACCTGTACGTCTACAACAACCCCTGGTCGCTGCAGTCCAACGAGAAGCACACCTCCTACGCCGCCATGACGCGGCTGGGCCTGGCGGTGCCCGAGACCTGGACGCTGCCGCCCAAGCGCTACGACGTCTCGGACGACCTGAACGAGACGCTGCGCCAGTACGCGCGCATGTTCTCGCTGGAGGACATCGGCAACCGGATCGGCTACCCGTTCTACATGAAGCCGTTTCACGGTGGTGGCTGGCGCGGGGTGTCGAGGATCGACTGCCTGGCCGACCTGCAGCGCGCCTACGACGACAGCGGCACCGAGCTGATGAACCTGCAGGCGGCCATCCTGCCGCATGACCGGTTCGTGCGCACCGTGGGCCTCGGACCGCAGCTGCGCTCGGTGAACTACGATCCCGGCGCACCGCTGCACGATCGCTACCGCACCGACACCGACTTCCTGTCCGCCGAGGATGCCTCCACGCTGGCCGACATGACGCTGACCATCAACAGCTTCTTCGGCTGGGAGTTCAACTCGTGCGAGACGCTGCGCCAGGGGGATACCTGGTACCCCATAGATTTCGCCAACGCCTGTCCCGACAGTCAGGTAACATCCTTGCACTATCATTTTCCGTGGTTGATCAAGGCGAACCTGCGCTGGTCGATCTTCAACGCCGTGACGGACCGTGCCATGCGCAAGAACATGGACTGGCAGCCCTACCTGGACATCGCCGGGCGCGACCTGTCGCCGCGCGAGCGGTTGTCGGAGTACGCCGCCATCGCCCACCAGCGCTTCGAGACCGAACGCTTCCGCGACTTCTGCCGCACCCACCTGTCCCACCTGGACGAGGTGGCCCACGACTTCTTCGGCTCGGCCACGGTGCGCGATGCGGTCCACCGCAAGGTGAGCGCACTGTTCCCCGCGCACGAGATCGACGAGTTCACCGAGCTGTTCTGGCAGCGCATCCAGACCTGGCGCGACCGGGAAGGTGCCGCCGGCGATGCGGACGGCTTCTGATCGTGGGCGTCACCACGGGCACGTTCAGCGGCTGGCACTCCGAGCGCATGCAGTGCAACGTCGGCGTTGCGCGCTGGGGGCACTGGGGGCAACCGGTACTGCTGTTCCCGACCGCGGGCGGGGATGCCGGCGAGGTGGAGCGCATGGGACTGGTGACGGCCCTCGCCCCCCAGCTCGATGCCGGACGCATCAAGCTGTATTCCTGCGACAGCGTCGCCGGCATGGCGCTGGCCAAGCGGAGCGGATCGCCCGAGCACCGGTGCTGGCTGTTCAGGCAGTTCGGCGAGTACGTGGCGCACGAGCTGGTGCCGGCCATCCGGGCGGACTGCGGTGACCACGAGATCATCGCCGCCGGCGCCTCGATCGGTGCGTTCAACGCGCTCGGGGTGCTGTGCCGCTACCCGCACCTGTTTCGCGCCGCCATCGGCATGAGCGGCACCTACGAGCTCAGCGGACTGCTCGGGTACCCGGGCAACGAGGACTACCACCTGGCAGCACCGGTGCGGTTCCTGCCGCTCATGCAGGAGGGCGAGCACCTGCGGACCTTGCGCGGGCGGTTCGCGTTGATGGCGCACGGGCAGGGTCGCTGGGAGGAGCCCGGTCAATCCTGGCGGATGGCCGACACGCTGGGCGCGCGCGACGTGCCGAACCGCGTCGACGAGTGGGGGGCCGAGCACGACCACGACTGGGCCACCTGGCGGCGGATGCTGCCCGCCCAGCTCGACGAGCTGACGGGCTGAGCGGTGAACATCGTCTTCCTCGATCCGGGCTTTCCATCGAACCAGCGCGAGTTCGTGCGCGCGCTGCACGCGATCGGTGCCCGGGTGCACGGCATCGGCGATCGGCCGCACGAGTGGCTCGACGGTGAACTGCAGGGCTGGCTCGCCTCCTACCGGCAGGTGTCGAACCTCACCGACGTGGCGGCGCTGGAACACGTGGTACGGCAGGCGCAGGACGAGGTGTGGATCGATCGGCTGGAAACGGTGATCGAGGCGCACGTCATGCCGGCCGCCGTGGTGCGCGAGCGCACCGGCATTCCCGGCACCTCCACCCGCACCGCCTGGCTGTGCCGGGACAAGCCGGCGATGAAGGAGACCCTGCGCGCGGCGGGCGTGCCGTGCGCCGCCTCGGCCGCCGTCGATTCGCCCGGGGATGCACGCGCGTTCGCCGAGGACATCGGCTACCCGCTGGTCATCAAGCCGCGCGATTCCGCCGGTGCCGCCGGCACCTGGCGGGTCGATGACGATGCGGCGCTGGAGGTGGCGATGCACGAGTCCGGTCTGGTCGACGGGGCCGCGATCGCGATCGAGGAGTTCGTGGAAGGTCACGAGGGCTTCTACGACACGCTGAGCGTCGACGGGCAGATGCACCACGAGTTCATCAGCCACTACTACCCCAACGTGCTCGAAGCCATGCGCACCCGCTGGATCTCGCCGCAGATCATCGCCACCAACCGGATGGACGCGCCGGGCTACCAGGAGGTGCGCGACATGCACCGGCGCGTGGTGAGCGCCCTGGGCATCGAGACCTCGGCCACCCACATGGAGTGGTTCTCGGGCCCGAAGGGCCTGCGCTTCTCCGAGATCGGCTGCCGTCCGCCCGGCGTCGGTCAATGGGACGGCTACTGCGCGGCCAACGAGTTCGACCTGTACCGCGAGTGGGCCCTGGCGGTGTGCCACCGGCGCACCGAGGAGCGGCCATCGCGCCGGTACGCGTGCGGCATCATCGCGTTGCGTCCCGACCGCGACGGGCACATCCGCGGCTACGACGGCACCCACGAGGTGTTCGACGACTACCGTGACCTGATCATCGGTCACCACCTGCCGGGTCCGGGCACACCGACGCAGGGGGTGGACGCCGGCTACAAGGCCAATGCCTGGATACGCGTGCGCCACCCGGACTTCGACGCGCTGCGCGGCGTTCTCGACGACATCGGCCGGCGGGTGCAGATGCATGCCGGCTGATGCCAACGGCACGGGGGACGGGCGTGCAGGATCCTGACGGAGGCGCGACGAAGGCATGAGCACCACCGACGAGCACCGTCTGGACGACTGGCGCGCCGTGGCCCTGCGGGTCGAGTCCGCGGTGGGCGCCGCCATCATCGGGCAGGCCGAGATCATCCGCCTGATCACCGTGGCGCTGTTCACGCGCGGGCACGTGCTGCTCGAGGGCGACGTCGGGGTGGGCAAGACCACCGTGCTGCGCGCGTTCTCGCGGGCGGTGTCCGGCGACTTCGAGCGCGTCGAGGGCACCGTGGACCTGATGCCCACCGACCTGGTCTACGACGCCCGGGTGGACGAGCACGGCCAGCCGCGCATCGATCCCGGCCCGCTGCTGCGGCACGGGGCCGGACTGACCACGTTCTTCTTCAACGAGATCAACCGGGCGCGCCCGCAGGTGCAGTCGCTGCTGCTCAGGGCCATGGCCGAGCGATCGGTATCCGCGTTCGGGCGCGATCAGGCGTTTCCGCACATGACGGTGTTCGCCGACCGCAACCGGGTCGAGCGCGAGGAGACCTTCGAGCTCGCCTCGGCGGCGCGCGACCGCTTCCTGTTCGAGCTGAACATGGCGACCCCGACCGATGCGGCGGTGCGGCGCGAGCTGGTGTTCAGCACCGCCTACCACGATGTCGACGCACTGATCGACAGCGTGGCCGGCGGGGTCTGCCGCGGCGACGAGCTCAACGGGATCGCCGCCCTGGTGCAGCGTAGCGTGCGCACCAGCCCGGAGCTGGAGCGTTACGTGCTCGCGCTGTGGGCCGCCACCGAGCATCCGGTCGAGCACGGCATCGAGGTCGAGGGCGTCGACATGGAACGCCTGGTGCTCGCCGGTGCCAGCCCGCGCGGCATGGCGGCGGCGGTGCGGGCGGCGCGCACCGTCGCCTGGCTCGCGGGACGTGACCACGTGACGCCGGACGACCTGCGCGCGGTGCTGCCGGCAGCGCTCGGGCACCGGATCTTCTTCCAGCCGGTGTACGAGCTGCGTCGCGACGAGATCGCGCCCGCGTTCGTGCACTCGCTGATGAACCGCATCGCCTCGCCGTGAGCCCCTCGTCATGATCCCCCCGACGAGCGATTTCGTGTACCGCGTGCGGGGCAGTGCCGGTGGGGCGCGGCCCGGCGCTCACGGCGGTCGCACCGAGGGTGCCGGGGACGGCTTCGCCGGCCATCGGAGCCTGTTCGAACGCCCCGATCCGCGCCGTCTGGACGTGCGCGCCAGCCTGAGCGCCGTGCCGCGCGAATGGCGGGTGCGCACCTACCACCAGCGCAGCGCGGTCACCCTGCAGGTGCTGCTCGACGTGTCGGCCTCGATGCGGCTGGGCGAACCCGCCACCAAGCTCGCGGTGGCCGGAGCGTTCATCGACGCGCTGGCCCACAGCGCCGCGCGACTCGGCGATGCGGTCGGCATGGTCGGCTTCGATACCGCCTGGCGGCAGGACCTGTCGGTCGCACCGCGCGCCGGGCGTGGCGTCGGCGCCGCGCTGCGCGAGTGCGGGGACCGTGCCGGCCGCGGCCCGCTGGTTACCGCCGGGGTGTCCGGCATCCGCGCCTGCGCCGAGCGGCTGACCGGTCGCCCCGCGCTGGTGTTCCTGGTGTCCGACTTCCTGTTCCCGCTCGACGGGCTCGACGCCGCGGTGCGAGCGCTCGGCGGTGGCGGGAGCACGCGCATCGTGCCGATCGTGGTGCGCGATCCGGGCGAACTCGCGTTGCCGGACGGGTTCGGCTGGGTGCCGATGCGGGATGTCGAGACCGGTCGCACCCGCTCGATATGGCTGCACGACAGCGCCCGGCGGCGCTGGCGGGATGCCATCGCACGCCAGCGCGACACGCTCGCATCGGTGTTCGCCGCCGACGGGGTGCGACCGTTCATGCTGCAGGGGCGCCTGGACGGCGAGGCACTGACGCGCTGGTTCCTGGAGAACGCGCCCTGATGCGCGTTCCGGCACGAGGGCGGTGCGTTCGTCCGGGTGCGGTGCTCGTCGCGTGGCTGCTGGTGGTGCCGGTGTTGTCGTGCAGCACCGCGGTCGGATTCGCCGCCGAGCTGCGCGTGCAGCCGCTCCGGCCCGGGTTCGGCTACACGATCGGTGACCTGCTGCACCAGCAGATCCTCACCACCGGCCCGATCGATGCGCGGTCGCTGCCACCGCTCGGGCGCGTCACGCCCTGGTTGCAACGGATCGCCGTCACGCCGGTGCAGGGTGGCGACGGGGAGGCCGGGCTGGAACTGACCTATCAGGTGATCAACGCGCCACCGGCCGTCACGCGGGTGGAATTGCCCGGCGTCACGCTCGCGCTGAGCGACGGCGAGCAACGCGAGACGGCGCCGGCGAGCGTGATCATCGGCCCCCTGCTGCCGGCCGGCACGGCCGTCGAACCCCTTCCCGACCGGCAGCCGCCGCCACCGTCCACCCGTGGCATCGAGCGGGTGCGCAACGGGGCGCTGTTCGTGCTGGGCCTGTGCGTGCTGGCCGTCCCGTCGTGGTGGTTCGCACGCTCGCGGCGCGATGCGAGGCGTCTGCCGTTCTCGCGCGCCTGGCGCACGGTACGCGGCAGCTCGAACGACGATGCCGGTGCCTGGGCCTCGGTGCACCGCGCGTTCAACGAGTGCGCCGGCGGCACCGTGCACGCGAGCAACCTGGCAGTCCTGCGGACCGGTCGGAGCTGGCTGGACCCTCATGCCGCCGCCCTGGAGGCGTTCTTCGCCGCCTCCGACGCGCGCTTCTTCGCCACGGCTCCCGGTGCGGGCACCGTCGCACCCGGCTTCGATCTGGCCGGATTCGCCCGTACGCTGATGCGGGCCGAACGGCGGGCGGTCCGGTGAGCCCGGACTGGCAGCTGCAGACTCCCGGCGCGCTGTGGCTGCTGCCGCTGGCCCTGTTGCCGCTGGCGACGCTGTGGCAGCGTCGGCCCGATCGACACGTCACGGTGCC
>ENA-ORXT01002213-ORXT01002213.1-marine-metagenome-genome-assembly--contig:-NODE-2213-length-23827-cov-8.209558_pt1 | contig 23827 bp, 18 predicted proteins | sample MGYA00237868_ERZ511482 | MGnify/ENA metagenome assembly ERZ511482
CCCTCAAAACCTACCTCCACCACCTGCGCCAAAACAAAACCCGAACCCAACTCGAACAACACATCCTACAAACCGCCACATCCCTACACCATAAGGATCCTCATATCAAATAGGACAACAACACCTCCCAAACAAAAAAAGGGACAGAGCACGTCCACAAACGCACCCCATCCCCTATTAAAAAAACAGCCACCTTATCACTCCTCAAAACCTGTAGACGAAAACCGCCAGCCCCACCCCCGCACCGTCTTAATATGCATCCCATCGCTCACCTCTTCAATTCGCTCCCGCAATCGACGAATCAACGCACAAAGCGACGCCGACGAAATTCCATCCCTTTGCTGCACGTCGGCATAGCAGTTGACCACAATATCATCATGCGAAACAATCTTGAATTCATTAGACAAGAGTAGCTCCGCCAGCATCCATTGCGGTTTCGAAAGTGTTTCAGTAATTTCACCAGATGCTCTATTCAAAAAGGCACGCTCGTCCGGAAACAATTCAATCATCAAATCACCTCACTTAATTTCCAGTGTTATCGAAAAAGTTCACCCCTTCCATAATCTCCCATCCAACGCCAGCCTCCCCAATAGAATTATCAAAAATCGCGTTGTCGCTAATATCCACAAACGAGACACCTTTGAACAAAGCGTAGTCGACCCGAGTCTTCGTGCCTTTATCGCCCAACATCGCCCCATTCGTAAAATTAGGACCAATCACCGAATCAAGCAGCACCAACCCCGAAACAACACCTCCTGAATAAATTTGAACGCCATCGCTATGCGTACAAAAATTCGAAGACAAAGAAGTCTCGACGCTATGCATACGCTTGTTGTAGAGAAGACTATTGCGCACCACTAAATGAGCGAGATTATTGTCCGCAGAATGGTGGCTCTGAATCGCATCCTCACCATTGTCATGCACAATCAAACCATCAAATAAATGACCATCACCACCAACAACAATACCCGGCCTCGAAGGACGCCACAAGCCCTCTTCCTCAACAGCCCCACCATTCGAATGGATCAAAAGATTCCGCAAGTGGATCCCGCGCGTATCAGACTCCAGTCGAACACCACCATACCGGTAATTCCGGATCTCGATTAGCCGATCCGGACCACCGTCCAAGACGATGCCCTTTGTGCCAACAAACCAAAAGGCATAATTATCACCCAGATCGTCCGAAGACCATTCAGCTTGACCACACTCGGGCAAAGCAGTCGTACGACCGCCGTCAAAAATAATCTGACCTGCAATCCCCTCTATTGGCCGAAACGTCACATAGTCAGTTCGCGGCTGGATCGTCCCAGAATAAAACCCCGGCCCAATTCGAATCTCATCATATGGTCGAATCTGAGGCCAATTAATCTCACTCACCTCACGCCAAGCAGACTGTAAAGTCTTCCCGTCAGGCTGAGATGGTCCAGCTGGGCGAACCGGATCACTCAGATACCAAATGTTCTCCGGTGTCGGTGTCACCGCTGGTCGTGGTGTAGGCCGAGCAACCGTAACTGGTGTCGCCTCAACTGGTGTCGCCTCAACTGGTGTCGCCTCAACTGGTGTCACCTCAACCGTCACCGCAACCAAAGTCACAGGCAAAGGTGAACTCGGATCAACAGAAATGGAAATACCTTCCGTGTAAGTAATGTTGCTCGTAATAGAACCGATTGAAGGAAAAGATAACGGAGAAGAAAATTGTGAAGGAAGACTTGAAGAGAGAGGGCTAACATCAACCAATGGAGTAGGCGTTGTAAACCCTTCTGGTGGAGTAACAGCCGGTAGCGTAGAGTCAACCGAAAAACACGCAGAAAACAACAAAAGAAGTAGCAGTGAAAAAACCAAATAGGAATTACGTCTTTTTGAGTACATGATAAGCTCCTTTTCAAAAGAATTATATCATTATTTTCTGTTTGGCCGTAATTTATTTTGCAAATGTTTGTTTGCGGTTAGTTTTCTTCACTACAGGGAATGCCAGACAATATTAGCAACATTAGGTTGTTTGGCCTGCAAACTAATGTCGAATTAGATTGCGGCTCTCGCAATTTAAATTGTTGTGTCCCACAACCTACTTCTGGATCAGATGGTTGGGGTTCAAGTCCCTGTTCCCCAGCACGATTTTAAAATAGCTCGCTACGTACACGTAGCGAGCTATTTTTTTTGCCGAAATTTCTTCGTTTTTGATTTTCTTCGTTTTGAACCACCACTGTTGATCCACAAAATAGACAATTAGCCATCCCCTCTCAAACGGGGCGTAAGTCCTGACAGATCAGTTGGATCTAACTGAACTAGTGGAAGACGAGATTTTGTAACCATCCCCTCTCAAACGGGGCGTAAGTCCTGACCATGGTATCTGAACTCCGGTTCACCTGCTGTTGATCAATGTAACCATCCCCTCTCAAACGGGGCGTAAGTCCTGAGAAGCTGTCTGAAAAGGTAGGCTGCCAGTTGACAAGGTCTGGTATTTTGAATGTGTGAATACTCAAATATACCCAACCGATCTAACTGACAGCCAATGGGATTATATCAAGGAACTGATCCCAGCGGCGAAAAACGGCGGAAGACCTCGCATCCTTGATATGCGTCAGGTCATCAATGGAATACTATATGTAACGGTGGGCGGAATTCAATGGCGAATGCTGCCCAAAGAATACCCCAACTGGAAAAGTGTCTATGATTACTTTCGAAAATGGCGCATAGATGGCACTTGGAAGCGAATCCACGATAAACTCCGTAGTCGGGTCAGACAGAAAGCGGGTCGTCATAAGCATCCAACCGCTGGCAGCCTCGATAGCCAAAGCGTCAAACGCAGTGCTATCGGTGGTGAGCATGGGTATGACGCTGGCAAGAAAATTGATGGTCGCAAGCGCCACATTCTGGTTGACACCATGGGTCTTCTTTTGGCCGTGGTTGTCACTGCCGCCTCCGTCTCTGACCCTGCTGGCGCACGATTATTGCTCAAAACGCTTGATGGTTCCTGCAAAAAGCTACGCCTCATCTGGGTAGATGGTACATACAGGGGCTCACTTTTGACATGGGTAGCTGACCGCTTTTGTTTCGCTCTTTCTCCCATTCTGCGACCATTTGGTGCGAAAGGCTTTATACTTTTGCCCAAGCGATGGGTTGTCGAGCGTACTTTTTCTTGGTTTATCATGCACCGCCGCTTATCTCGTGACTTTGAAGTTCTTCCTGAATCCAGCGAGGCATTCATTCATATTGCCATGATTCGAATTATGCTCCGGCGGCTTGCTTAACCAACTTTTCAGACAGCTTCTGAAATTTTTAGAGCTGGATGAGCGCGCCAAATATACAGAAGATGATCTCGAAACCGCCATTATCGACAAACTCGAACAATTTCTGCTAGAACTCGGCAAGGGCTTTCTCTTCGAAGCGCGTCAAAAACGGTTCACCTACGCCGAAGATCACTTCTACGTCGACCTCGTCTTCTACAACCGCTTATTACGCTGCTACGTTTTGCTCGATCTCAAAATCGGCAAGCTCACCCACGAAAATCTTGGCCAGATGCAAATGTACGTCAACTACTTTGATCGCCATGTGAAAATTGACGACGAGAATCCAACTGTGGGTATTATCCTTTGCAAGCAGAAAAATGACGCCATGGTCGAAATAACCCTCCCACAAGAAACCAACATCTTCGCCGCGCAATATCAACTCTCTCTAAAAACTTTGGCATTCCGTCTTCCCGTCGCTCCCCAACTAAAATATACCCCCAAAACAGCGTAAGATATTCGATAGTTAGTTTTTCTGGTATACTAACAAATATCTTGTACAGACCATACAATAAAGGAAAATTAGACATGAAACGCGACAAAATTCGAGTAGTCGAACTAAGCGGTACGGCCTACGAGATGGGCCAGCAGCACGGCACCGCCTATCCCGAAGAGATTCGACGCTACGCGCACGAACGCGTCGAACTGGTTGCCGCCGGTCAATGGACGGGCCACAAACTCACAACCGATCAAGTGCTAACATTGGCCGAAGAATGCATCCCCGCGCACGAGGCGTACAGCCCCGATCTGATGGCCGAAACGCGTGGATTAGCCGATGCAACCGGGCTAACGCTGGGCGAAGCGATTATTGCCAGCGGCTTTACCGACTTTATCGACACGGTACACAATGTCTACAATCAGCGTCAAGCCACTACGTTGACAGCCCAGCCAATTGACGACTGTACGGCATTCATTGTGGCAGATGAGATCGCCGACGGTGCCGGTTTTTTTGGGCAGACGTGGGACATGCACGACACCGCCACCGAATTCGTGATTCTGCTTAACTGCAAACAGACTGATATGCCCGAAGCGCTAATCTTTACCACCGTAGGCTGCGTGGGGCAGATAGGCATGAACAGCGCCGGAATCGCGGTTGGGATCAACAATCTGATGGGCGCAGATGGTCAAGTGGGCGTAACGTGGCCTTTCGTCGTGCGCAAAGTGCTGCAACAAGACAATATAGATGATGCACTGGCCTGCATTACAGATGCTGACTTGGCTGGCGCACACAATTTTTTGCTCTTCGACAAGACGGGCCGCGGCTACAATATTGAGGCGATGCCGACACATCAGCACATTACTGAATTAGGCAGCGGGCTCAGTAACGGAATTGTACGTCAGAGCGGCAGCATCGTTCATACGAACCACTGCCTCGTACCCGAAACCATTGCCGTTGCGCAGGAGCGTCCGCCCGAATCGCAGACAAGCTCCGAAACGCGTTTGACCCGCGGGTACGAATTGCTTGAACAGCACCCCGTAACAATCGATAAGTTAATAGATCTAACCCGCGATCCGCAAGCGATCTGCGTACAATCGAAGCCACCCTTCCATGTTGAATCTTGCGGTGCGGCAATCATGCGCCCCAAAACAGGTGACTTCTGGGCCGTGTGGGGTTTGCCGTCCGAAAATGAGTACGAGCACTTTACTATATAAATAAAACGCTTTTGAATACTGACGCAAAAACCGTTTCGCTAACCGAATGGAATGACCTGATCGAGGATCTGCTCTACACCAATCAACCAGAGCAGGCAATTCGCGCGCTACGCGTTGTGCTCAAACAGATGCCCCAACATTTGCCTTCGTACGAACGCATTCTGCTAGCAACATGGATGCTCAAACGTTGGGAGGAGGGCTACGAATGGGGCACGCGCCTGCTCCGTGCGGATCCAAGCAGCCCTGCGGCGTGGCGGGCGGTTGCCATGGCAACGGAACAGCGCACAGAAGAGCAGACAGCTAAATCAACCGTGCGTGGTCAGGCCCATTCAATCTGGCAGCGAGCGTTCGAGCTTGACCCATACGGACCAGAAATTCGCGCCGGATTAAGCCGCACAAGTTTAGAGCGCACCCACGCGCTCGAACTTAATCAGGCCTGTTTAGCCGCGCTACACTTCCGCAGCCATCGTTGGCGGCTTGCAGCCAGCATGTATACAACACTCATCGCGGCCAACGAACATCGCTACGATTTTCACATCAATCGGTTGATTTCGCTTTGGCAGGGCGGCTCTCGACCCGAAGCATATCGGCTAGCCCAGTGGCTTGTTCATCACGAGCGCACATTATTACTGCCGTGGATCGTCCTCGAAGCAATTGGCGACGAAAACGATAAGGCGCTTGCATTGAGTCCAATTCAGGCAATGGATCCCGATGGAGAATATGTCTCCAACTGGCTAAAGATGTCAACGCCGCGCGAACCCATAACTATCCGCGTTAACCAGCTCGAAGCACAGATGATTGAAAAATATGCGCTGACAGAAGCTGTAGATTCAGAAGCTATAGAGTTAGAGGCTATAGAGTTAGAGGAACTCATTAAGAAAAATGTTGAATAGGTTTAAACGAATAAGTCATATTTTAATGCGGGGATCTATAGTCTCTCTGCTCCTTGCACCACTTCTTTTTGGCCTAGTACCCATTTTTGGCCCAGTGTCCATCGTAACCGCGCAAGAGAATCCAGTCGTACAAGAGATCGATGTTTCGCGCCTGAGCACCATCCCTACGGAACGAACGCTTGAACTCTTCGAAGAGGTAGAGTTAGTGATTGATGATCGACCATATGAGCAAACCGGCTTGATCTACCAAGTATTCGACCTGCCACTTGGGCTGCGCTTCGAGCAAGAGCAAAACACGATTGTCGGACGCTTGACTGGGCTAGGAACCTATACATTCACGGTACTTGTAGACAGTGATTTTCTGCCCGATGAGAGCACAATCTCGCCGGTGATCCGCCAGTATAAATGGACAGTTGAACTCGCGCCCTTTGATCCACCGAACCCCGACCACTCGATTGCGCGCATCTGGAACGAAGCGCTGCTTGAAGCCATTCGCAAAGATGTTGCGCGGCCCACCGTCCACGCACGCAACCTTTTTCACACATCAAGCGCCATGTACGATGCGTGGGCCTTCTACGATGAAACCGCCATTCCCTATTTCTTGGGGGGCGCAATTGAAGATCCAGCCTGTCCGAATGCAGCCAAACCCGATTTGTCACAGATGACGGCAGAGCAGATTGAAGCCGCGCGGCACGAAGCAATAACCTATGCGGCCTACCGCATCCTTAGCTGGCGATTTAAAGATTCTCCCGGGCAGGTCATCTCCCAAGCGCGTTTTGATCACCTCATGAGTGCCGTGGGCTATCTAATCGCAGTCGATTCCGTGGATATTTGCAGCGGATCTCCCGCAGCGTTGGGCAACTATATCGCCCAATCCTACATAGATTTTGGCGGAATTGATGGCGCAAACGAGGCAGACGATTACGCGAGCCTTGCGTATGCGCCGCTCAACCCACCGATGCCGGTAAAGCAACCAATAACACAAATTGATAGCGAGCATTCCGTCGAGGATCTGCTTAATCGCTGGTCGCCCCTCGCGTTCGATGTATTCATTGGCCAAGGCGATTACGTCACCATCGGCGGCGCACCAGAATTTGTCAGCCCCGAGTGGGGTCTCGTAGTGCCCTTTGCGCTGACTGAAGAAGATTTAACGATCTACAAGCGCGACGGAAGCGACTACTGGGTTTACCACGATCCAGGCCCGCCACCAACTTTTGGCAGCGAACGACAGGATGAGGCACTGTGGGGATTTCTGCTCGTGCCCAAGTGGGCGGCACTCCTCGATCCAGCCGACGGGGTGCGTATAGATATTTCGCCGAGCGCAATTGGCAATAACGCCGAATATGACGACTCTTTCGAGTTCATGCAATCGTTCTACTCACTCGAGGGTGGCGACACCAGCAGCGGACACGCGGTCAATCCACACACAGGTGAACCCTATACACCCAATATCGTGGCGCGTGGCGACTATGGTCGCGTCATCGCCGAATTCTGGGCCGACGGACCCGATTCGGAAACGCCGCCCGGTCACTGGTTTACTTTGCTCAACAGCGTCAACGATCACCCAGATCTAGCAAAACGCTATCGAGGCGAAGGCGAACTACTGGACGACCTAGAGTGGGATATCAAATCCTATCTTGCGTTAAGTGGTGCCATGCATGATGTGGCGATTACTGCATGGGGTATCAAGGGGTGGTACGATTATAGTCGGCCCGTTTCGGTGCTGCGCTATATGGCTTTCTTAGGAGAGAGCAAAACAATTACTGGCACTGGGTCTGTCACTGAAACTGTCATAGATGCGTCTCCCCACCCTTTTGGCCTGCCAATTGTGCCTGGCTTTATCGAGCGCGTCACCGCAGAGGATCCGCTCGCAGGTAACTTAATTGGCGGCACGGGGGGTGGTTCGCTAGAAAATGTGGGCAAGCTGAAAATGTATACGTGGCGCGGGCCAAATTATATCGAAAACGAAGAGACCGACGTTGCGGGGGTCGACTGGATTTTGGCGGAAGATTGGTGGCCTTACCAACGGCCAACCTTCGTCACGCCCCCATTTGCTGGCTATGTATCGGGGCATTCGGCCTACTCCCGAGCTGCGGCAGAAGTGCTGACATTGCTAACGGGTAGCGCCTACTTCCCCGGAGGAATGGGTGATTATTTTGCCCCTAAAAATGAGTTTTTGGTCTTCGAAGAGGGGCCAAGTGAAGATGTGATATTGCAGTGGGCAACTTATCAAGACGCAGCAGACCAGTCGGCGATCTCGCGCATTTGGGGTGGTATTCACCCGCCGCAAGATGATATGCCCGCACGCTTGATCGGGGCAGAAGTTGGGCAAGATGCATTTGCTTTTGCGGACCGCTTTTTCGAGCCAAATAAATCTATTTCACCAGCAGTTGAACCTACAAAAGTTGAATCAACAGTCCAGCCGACAATGGGACCAACATCAACGGCAGTTGCAACGCCAAAGCCCACATCAACACCGCTTGTTCCATCAACAGCGACGCCCGTTCCGGTCTCGTCCCCTAGCCCAGAAGATGTGGCGCCATCAGTTGAAATCAGGCAATTTAGAGTGTGGCTCGAACGTCTTTTTGACCAGATGAATAGCATCCGCTAAACTAGTGGGTTGATAGAATTATCAATAGAGTTAAACGAAATTATAAGAGGTAAAAATTATGGAAAAGACATTTATTATTCTAAAACCAGATGCAGTACAGCGTGGCCTCATCGGTGAAATCATCTCTCGCTTCGAAGCTCGCGGCCTGAAAATGGTTGCCATGAAGATGATTCACGTAAGCAAAGATCTAGCGTCAGAGCATTATGCCGTTCATGCCGAGCGTCCTTTTTACAACAGCTTGATCGAGTACATTACAAGCTCGCCAGTGGTTGCTATGGTGCTCGAAGGCACAGACGCCATCGTATCCGTGCGCAATACGGTTGGCGCAACCAAGCCAGCCGAGGCAGCACCCGGTACCATTCGTGGTGACTTCGGTCTAGAAATCGGTCGCAATTTGGTTCACGCCAGTGATGGCGCAGACACAGCCAAAACCGAGATCGCGCTGTGGTTTGGCGAAGATCTGATCGACTGGAAGCGCAATAACGACGGCTGGATCTTCGAATAGATTATAATTTGACAGCCCTGTTATAATTGAATGAATTGAAAACCGCCGCGTACAAGTATGCGTCGGTTTTTGTTTCTGTAGAAATCATGCAGGGTTGAATCATCTTTTTTCGAATCAACTGATACCCCACCAAATCTGACAGAATTAAACTAGAAAACACTACTTATCTTACTATTACAAATTTTTGGCACAATCCAATCGATGCAGTACAATAGTGGATCAAAAGAACACCCGTTCGCATCAATCAGTAACGCTCAAATTACACGCCTTATTAACACTATTTCTCCCAGAAAAGTATAAGAGACACCCAAACTCATGGCATTAGATAAATTAATTGTACGTGGTGCGCGTGAACACAACCTCAAAAATGTAGACTTAGAAGTCCCACGCGATAAATTAGTTGTCATCACCGGCTTAAGCGGTAGCGGCAAAAGCAGCTTAGCATTCGACACAATTTATGCAGAAGGACAGCGACGCTATGTCGAATCGCTTTCGGCCTACGCTCGCCAATTTTTGGGATTGATGGAAAAACCCGATGTCGACCAGATAGAAGGCCTAAGCCCAGCCATTTCTATCGACCAAAAAGGGGCCAGCCGCAACCCGCGCTCAACCGTTGGTACCGTGACCGAAGTCTACGATTATCTGCGTCTACTCTATGCTCGAGTCGGTCAGCCGCACTGCCCACAATGTGGCGAACTCATCACTCAGCAGACCGCCAGCCAGATTGTCGACAGCATTTTAGAGCTAGAAGAGGGCACGCGCCTGATGATTCTGTCGCCCATAATCAAAGACCGAAAGGGAACGCACAAAACCGTCTTCGAAGATATGCAAAAGCAAGGCTACGTGCGCGCTCGGGTCAACGGCGAGATCTATGAAGTGACCGAGGTGCCTGATTTAGATCGCTACAAAATGCACAACATCGAAGCCGTCATCGACCGAATTGTCGTGCGCCATGCGGATCCAGAGGCCGAGGGCGAAAGCGGCATGGATCTAACGCGGCTGGCCGATTCAGTGGAAACCGCCCTAAAATTTGGCGAGGGCAATCTAATCGTCTCCAACGTTAGCGATCAGAACAATCCAGAAGATCGAACATATAGCGAGTTTTTTGCTTGCGTAAAATGTGGCATCAGCCTGCCCGAAATCGAGCCGCGCACCTTTAGCTTCAACAGTCCACACGGTGCCTGTACAGAGTGCAGCGGGCTGGGAATGCTCAAAGAATTTGACCCCGATCTGGTGCTCGACAGCAGCGTTTCGCTCAAAGAGGGTGCGGTGATACCGTGGCGACGCCAAAACGATAGCGATGGCGAAGGCTATCGCCGTCAATTGCTGCGCGCGGTCTGTAAACAGTATGCAGTCCCGTATGGGGCATTAGTCAGCGATCTAAGTCTTAAGCAGCGCGACGTCATTCTGTATGGCCCAAACAAGAACGACAACAAGATTAAAATGGAATACAAGACGGCCAACAGCAGGCGCGTTCATCAATACGAAACAACCTTCAACGGCGTAATCGGCAACTTGCGGCAGCGCTATAACGATACCCAAAGCGACTACATTCGCGGCAAACTCGAAGATTATATGAGCGTGCGCGCCTGTCCCGTTTGCGAGGGAAATCGACTCAAGCCAGTGGCCCTTGCGGTGACGGTGCGAGGCAAAAATATACATGAATTCACATCAATGACTGTGAGCGACTCGCTAGCCTGGGTCGAATATCTCGAAGGGCGTTTGAGCAACATATCTGAACTGACGACGGCTCCAAGCCAGAATGGGTCGAGCAAGAAAAGTGCGAATAAAGAGGAAAAAATAAGCAGCTTATTGGATCCCACCGCGCCGCTAACCGAACGTGAGATGATCATTGCAAGCCAGGTGCTAAAAGAGATATCAGAGCGCCTTTCATTTATGGTCAATGTCGGGTTGGACTATCTAACCCTCAACCGCACGGCGGCGACCTTGTCTGGTGGCGAAGCGCAGCGGATCCGGTTGGCTACGCAGATAGGTAGCCAGCTTATGGGTGTACTCTACATTCTAGATGAGCCGAGCATTGGTTTACATCAGCGCGATAACGCACGCTTGATCGAAACGCTGAAGAAAATGCGCGATTTGGGCAACACAGTGCTGGTTGTCGAACATGATGAGGACACAATCCGCGCGGCAGATTGGGTAGTAGACATTGGCCCGGGCGCGGGCGAACATGGCGGAGAGATTGTCTGTTCCGCACCGCAGAAAAAGTTCCTCAAAAACAGGAAGAGCCTAACGGCCAAATATTTGCGTGGCGAGCGCCGCATCGAAATACCAACCGAGCGCCGTGAGGGAAACGGCGACTATATTCATATTAAAAATGCATATCAGAACAACTTAAAGAATGTCGATGTGCGCATTCCCCTTGGTAAATTTGTGGCGATCACGGGCGTCAGCGGCAGCGGAAAATCGACATTGACGGTCGATATCCTCTATAAAAAGCTGGCGCAAACCATGTATCGTGCCAAGGCTCGTCCGGGCAAGCACGACGCCATCGAGGGGATCGAACATATCGACAAGATCATCGAGATTGATCAAAGCCCGATTGGACGCACGCCGCGCAGCAATCCAGCCACCTACGTAGACCTCTGGACGCCTATGCGTGAGCTCTTTGCATCAATCCCAGAGGCCAAAGCGCGTGGCTATAAGCCGGGGCGATTCAGCTTTAATGTAAAAGGGGGGCGCTGCGCAACGTGCTTTGGGGAAGGGACGCTTCGCATCGAAATGCAGTTTTTGCCCGATGTCTATGTGCCGTGTGAAGATTGTCGCGGCAGGCGCTACAATCGCGAAACGCTCGAAATCAAATTCCGCGGCAAGTCGGTTGCCGACGTGCTGGATATGACAATCGAAGAGGCGCTGGAGTTCTTCCAAAAGATCCCACGGATCCGCAAACGCTTGGAGACGCTCCACGCTGTGGGGTTAAGTTATGTGCGTTTGGGGCAGCCAGCCACGACGCTTTCTGGTGGCGAGGCACAGCGCATTAAGCTGAGTAAAGAGTTAAGCAAGCGCGCCACTGGCAAGACCTTTTATATCTTGGATGAGCCAACAACTGGTCTCCATTTTGAAGATGTTCAGCGGCTTTTACAGGTGCTGCAAGAGTTAGCTGATATGGGCAACACCTTGCTAGTGATTGAGCACAATTTAGATGTGATTAAATGTTGTGATTGGATTATTGATATGGGGCCAGAAGGTGGTGTGAAAGGTGGCTATGTAATTGCCGAAGGAACGCCAGAAGAGGTAGCCTTAAATGAGAAGAGTTACACGGGCCAGTTCTTAAAGCCCATGCTGGCAGAAGAAAATTATTCAAAAGTACCAAGGTAAAGATTTGAGTAAGTAGTGAACAGTCAATGCCATTATGTTAGTAGAGATAATCACTGTTTACTACTTACTGGTCCTGTGGGACCTTTAGCGTTTGTCCAACAACAATTGCATCGGGCGAAGCAAGGATATCTAGATTTGCATCGTAAATTTCTTGCCAACGCTCTCCATCGCCGTAAAGTTTGTCCGCAATCAGCCAAAGCGTATCGCCATCCTCAATAATGTACGTATCCGGTTGACGCACCAAAAGCTCTAAGGCCGAAATGGTCACCAAGTCAGACGTTGTCTCCGCAAGGGCAATGACATCCTGCCGTTCCTCTGCACTATTGACCGCCCCACTAATCACCATCAAATTGTCTTGTAGCGTTGCATCAAGCCGAAACGCAGCGAGATCCGCACGCCCTTGGTTGAGCAAATATGCGCTCAAATCAAATGGACGAGATACGCCCACAGAATTCTCCAGATCCGCAACCGATAGTGGATTATCGTTATTGTCAACCACATCATCAGGTATGCTGGTATTGTCGGGGGTATTATCTGGCAAATTGTTGTCCGCTGGAACAGTAGCCGGGATAGTCTCGACTGCTGGAGAATCGCCGTCAATCGTTACTTGTGGCTCAAGTTCTGCTGCGCCATTTTGTTGCGCATCTGTGGCTATGTCGGCATCTTGCGTGCTGCCTTGGTTGATCTCTGGATCGCCGCTGGCCTGTTGAGAATTATCTGTACCGCCGAGAAATTGCCACCCACCCCAAATCACAGCAAATAAAAGTAGCAGCGTCAGCAGCGCAGGCCAAAGTCGGCGCGACGCTTGGTTTGGCTCCAGCGCGTTGATCGGCTGGATCGCGTGTTGCACTTCGCGTGTAGGGCCGACAACTTGTGTGTCATACGCTAGTTGTCCGATACGGCGTGTGCGCATCGACAACAGTTCCTCGTCAGCCCGCTCGCGTTGTCCACTAAAAGAGTGTCCGCTGTACTGCTGACCATCAAAAGGTTGTCCACTCGTCTCTGGCGCACTAATTTGCTCTGTGCTGCTTGGTATAAAAGTGCTTTGATTATAACTATTCGGGCTTGTGCCACCCGAACGATGGGCACTTTGGCGCGCCTGATGCGAGCGCAGTAACCATTCACCCTCATCGCGCAAACGGTCTGCTACAGGAATACGCGAAACGTAGCGACGCATCAAATCATATTCACCCGCTCCCTCTGCCAAAATTGCGCCCAATAGTTGAAGCTCTGGGCTAGCCACATGATCCAATGCACGTTGCGTTTCATCTAGTGCAACGCGTGTAGATGCTGTTTCGGCCAACACTGCTATCCGATCATAGAAATATTGGGACATTTTTTCTAGTGGAATGAGTGCTTTTAAATTTTCGCCACAGGCAGAGCAAAATTCAGCATCTGGCGTTATTTGGACGTCGCGCCCACAATTCGTACAGGTAGCTTCGTGCATTGGGATGCATTACCGGGTAAAGGTCGGTTGATATAAGTTTATACAGGATTAAAAAATATCTGGTCTAAATCAACAGATTTTTAGTCGCGCTAAGAGTCATTGGGTCAAAAGCTGGGCGCTGGTGGGATCTGTGGATAATGGATTTGGGTATCAGGTTTGGTCAAGCAGTGTTTTGTGCGACTACTTGTAATATCTATGCACAATAGAATTTTGGAGTCTAAAATATTGGGCGATTGCTGCTATTGTGTTCTAGATTCCAAGTTTACCATGCACGCTTAAGAGAGTGCAAACCACCCTCATTATTAAAGGGTACGTCCCAAATTTAGGTGCAAGGAGTGCGTCTCACTCCAAGTGACTCTCAACATCTAATATTCCGACGCATCCGCGTATCCCGTCAACTCCACACAGTCAACACCTACTATCTCGCCGCGGATCGACACCGCGCCTTCCCAATAGATAAACGAAACCAGCGACTTTTGATCGTCCACCAGCAGTTCGGTCTGCTAATTTCCGCCAAACCTAGCTTGAGTGCAGTGGATTATACGGATCAAACTGTGTATAATTAAAGAGACGTTGTCTTCACGATTCATATCATACAAGGAACCATCTGATGGAAAAAATTGCTATTGCGGGTACTATAGGATTATGCACTCTGACTTTGGCGATTGGCGTCTCTATGTACGGTTACCCATTAAGTATTTATGGGCAGAAAACAAGCGGAGCGATTTTTACAAGTGGGGAAGCCGCCTACAGGGCACGGTTGATGGCTGGAAAAACTGCCCGGATTGGCGATGTGAGGCTGACCACCCGAAAGGATATGGCGGAAACATTATTTGAATACACCGGCATTTATCCACCTGCGGGAGAATATGCTGCCGCCAATGCGCCAAATTGGGTTGTGGTTATAGATGGAGATATGATGGGAGTTTTACCCTTTTTTAAACATACTGATAATATAATAATGGCGTTGTATTAACCTTTGATGCGGCAACTAGCCTACCGGGAAGCTTTGGTGGATTTACTCGTGGAAGAGATGAGGAGATGCTTAAGAATTTTTCCAATCTTGAGAATTTGGAGGGCGAAATTGAGATTACCCCTTTAGACATTAGATCTCTGCTGCCAACAGATGAAGAGGTCGAAAAAGAGAACTGAAATATACCATTGGAACATTCTGCTTTGCGATAGGCTAAAGCTACTCGCATAAAAAGGTGTGTTGTGATGAGTAATTCATCACAACACACCTTTTTATTCTCTTGATAGGCTTGCCTGGTCAGCAGACCAAGACTTGCTAAACCTGTAGTGCGGTTAAGATTATGTTTGGAATACCAGCTATTAACAATACGTTCAACCCAACACCCATCATCTCGCTGCGGATCGACACCGCACCTTCCCAACAGACAAATTAAACTAGTGGTTCATGATCTGCCGCACGATGAAAGTATCTTGCTTAGGTGCAAGAAATGCATTCGAACACTTACGCCAGTCCAAAATTAAACGATACAATAATGATACAATATAGTCGCCAGCTAATCCAGAAAATCGCGGAAATCCATATAGCTACTTTTCTGGATTCACCTTACTCTGGCGGCCAGCTTACCGCATTCCCATTTTCATCAATAGCCAGATGCTGGGTGCCAGGCGGTAAAACCTGTAAAGACTTAAGAAATTCAATCACGCTATTTCGGTCATATTCGCTTAATGTTTCAAAGGCTTGACGTGCGCTCAGCGCCTCGCCCGAGTGCGCAAGCGTTGCTTCGCGCAGCGTGGTGAAGAGGCCATGGTGAAAATATGGCGGTTCATTGGCGGCCCCCCACAATTTTTTGGTCATAAAGCGTTGATTGCCGCGCGTAAACTCCTCGGACCCGGCAGATGCATGCATATTCAATTTTTCTGCATTGTAATCATCTGCACCGCTTGTAATGTCGTGTAGACGAAAATCGGTATACGCAGGTACAGAGACAACGCCATTCTTTGGCGTTAATCGCGGCTGCGGCAATCGAGCGCTAGATAGATCCATCTCAACAGTTGGCGCATTGTCTACTTGTAGATTATTGCTTGGGTTGTACGGATTTGGCTCGGTATAGACCCAGCCACTCTCTTCTAGCGGTAAATCAGGCCGATGGCAGGATGCGCAGCCAATAGAGGTAAAAAGCTGTTCTCCATTCCAGATAGCGTCACGCACAACTGGGTCAGAAGGAATAAGGCGACCCGGAACCGCCATTGCGGCCTGAAAGAGGCTAACGGCCGTAATATCCGCACGCGTCAGTTCGTTCGCATGACCGTCACCATCTGGATCTTGGTCCATGCCAAAACGTTCCGCAGATTGAATGCCATGATGATGATTAAATGCATTATTGCTAAACTCGCGTAGCGACACAACGGCGCTCGCTTGGTGAAATGGGCGTATGATCAAGTTTGGTGGCACAAAGCCAGTCGATGCGACACTTGCAGGCGTCAAACCCGCCACATTTTCCGTATCCCAACTCCCGTCCACATTGCGGCTTAGGCTTCCAAACTCTATACCTTTTGATGTAAGTATCTGGCTTTCACCAGGCTGCAGTGAATTGCGAATCTCTTGCAAATCAGCGGTAATCTGACGGGCCAACATTTCAATGTAGCCCGAGCCAAACATGCCGACCGTTGCGCGCATGTTGCCAATAGATTGTAACGTTACAGGATGGCCATTTTCATCAGTTCCACCCTTTGTTGGTACCGTTTCACTCGGATCAAAGGTCGCAAAATCGAAGCGTTGCCCCAGTACAAAAACACCACTTACAATGTCACCACCGCCGCCGGCAATACCAAATGGCGCGTTGTGACAGCCAGCACATGAGTTAGCGTCTGGACCAGAAATGCGATTGAAGTTACGTGGGAAGGTTAACGGTGCAGATTGATCGGCAAGTGGTGCGCCCGTTCCCTTAGTTAGTGGACGGCCGCCACCTTCTTGTGGTGTCCACACCGCATTAAACAGATCCGCGCCATGAGCCAGCAACGCTTCGGTCGATAAGCTATACTCCTCCCCATCTTCGAGGTGATATTCGATACTAACCTCGCTGCCAAGTACCCGGTTTTGGCTACGTAGCTCTAGCTGACTAAGTTCGACAGCTTCCGTTTTCCCCGTGCTTAGGTAAGGCATAAATAGGCTACAGCAGTCCGCGCTTTGGCCTGTTTCTGTCTGTCTCATCATTTGTTGAGTCAGTTGAGGAGTTATCTCTTTTGCAATATAGGCAATCGCAACAAGACCAGCCATAGTTATAGCCAGAAGCATCATTTTGCTCCTGATTTTTTTCGTTCTATTCATCTATGTATACTTACTTTTCTGAAATGGTCTAATTGGACAATTTTAAGAACTCTCATAAACTACTGAGTTTCTACTATTTGCAGTTGATGATATCAATTAATATACCATTACTCTATCCCCCATGTGGATGGTTTTTGTCAGACAAATGTTGTATTAAATTAAAAACAGCGCAGAGATATCTCTGCGCTGTTTTTATTTGGCTGTACTTTATGTAGTAAAGAATTATATAGTCGAGCAGTGCCTATTTTTCTACTAATGGAATATAGATATAGAAGTCATTAGCTAGAGTAGATACCTGAGTTGGTGTAGTCGTTGCATAGGACCATAATTTAGTTGGCGTAGGTGTAGCTGTTGTCGTTGACGTAGCAGTAGGTACAAAGAATCTACGCGTTGCGGTTGCAATTGCCGTTGCCGCATCGCTCGGTGTTATAAAAGGTGTACTCGTTGAGATAGGTGTCTGTTCTGGCACAACAGTTTGCGTACCACTACTTATTTGCGTCTCTATGGCAGTCGCAATAAAAGTCGGCGTAGAATTCGGTATAGATGTTGGAGTAGACGTACTGCCCGCGACGGGTGTACTCGTTAAATTTAACTGGGGCGTCGACGTATGGGTAACTGTCGGTACAGGCGTTTCGGTTGACGTAGCCATCGGTATGGCCGTCGGGACAGACGTATCTGTTGGAACAGGCGTTGGCGCTTCTGTCGGTGGAGGTATTGATGTTGGAATAGACGTTGGAATAGACGTTGGTGTATCTGTTGGCAAAAGCGTTGGCGTATCTGTCGGTAAAAGTGTTGCAGTTGGTGGTATGGCGGTAGGCGTTTCAGTAGGCGTTTCGGTTGGCGTTGCCGTTTCAGTTGCGGTAGGCGTACTAGTAGGTGTAACACCACCACAGCTATTGAATGGCGACCCATCAATAAATTTGTTTAGCAAATTCTCCGTTGTCTTCTGAATTCGATTATCCACATAATCAAAATTGTTGAAATAATGATTGGGTGTATCCAACGCCCAACTCCACGACATGGTACCAGATGCAAAGACCCATGCGCCGCTCGGTGCTCGATAAATCGATGAATTGGCGTTTACAAGACCGCGGGTCGTAATCTCGTTATAAACATAACTTGATTCAACCCCAAAATCCCACGTATACCCAAAAGAGGGGGTATCATTCACCTGCAAAAAGAATGAATTGTCGCTAAAATTACTAGCATAAGTTTGCGCTAACAGTCGATATGTAGCCGTAGTCGGAATATCAAAACAAACAGAGACAACACCATCACTGTTCGGCCCATCATAATTATCCATAGTGCCAGATGGCATGTACACATATTCGCCACCACTTGCAGCAGAGTCGAGTTCCACAGTAAACCCACCTTGAATTAATCCTTGCTCTGCCTCGACCATGCCAAACCATGCATTATTTTGATTCGCATCTTGGAAAAGGCTCTGGCACGACAGACCCGCCGCGGGCGAAACGGGTGGCAAAGCTGATGAAGAAGGCGCGACATTTGTCAGCTCGACAATAGCTACCTGATCCAGTCGCGAGCCATCTTCACGCAACGAGAATGAAATTACGTGTGGCCCCGGAGCGAGCGATACATCAATCGGCCCCTGAAAATTAGAGGCACTGCTAACAAAGGGCGACTCACCCAAAATTGTATATTCAGTATTCGCGGGCAAAGCATAAGCAGGATTATATTGATCAATCTCATAGCCCACAATCCCTGGCACAATATCACCATCCGTAAAACCAGTTTCATCGTAAATCCAGTGGTTGCTATTTGCTACAATATAGTCATATGTGTCTGCCGAACCACCACTAAATGTAATATATTGAACACCTAATAATCCCTGCTCAGCTCGATTTAGGTTGCGCCAGTTGACCGTCTTTGCGGCTGGATCGGTCACTGGGTCGCGGAAGCTATCTTTGTAGACAACCAGCGTCCGGTCGGCCCCCATGTTCGAATCTTCAAAGCGTGCCTGATAATAGATCGAATTAGCACCAAAAAATGCTAGATTCGTTCCGCCATCACGTGCATTATCAACTGCGTCATACATTTCTTTCGTCCAGTACTCATCGTGGGCAGGCGAAAGAAACCCTTTATAGTTAAGCAGGTTTTGTCCATTCTGATGCGTATCAATATTGGTCGTATACGTAATATCGTAACCACTCTTTTCCAGCCAGCGGATCAACGGCAGCTCCCAACTGATAAAGCGACCTGCACCATTGCGGCTATAGGGCCGATCAAATGAGACTTTAACCGCTCTCTTCTTACCCGAAAGCGTGTTGGCTCCATAACTATTGTGATCATATAAGCTCTTGCCCGTGGTACCGTCATCCGGGTAGTTGTTATATGCCTGATACGTTGTGACCGCTTGAGCGTAAACAAAGTCAGCAGCGCGCGTGTCATCGCGTACCGTAAAAATAATGTAGTTGTCAAAACCATCAGCATTGATCAACTTGGCAAGATAGATGCCGCTTGTCCACTCTTGCGGAACTGCCAGCGTATAGCTAACATCCCATGCTGCAACAATTTTTCCTGTGTTTGCATCGAGCGACGGAGCATTTTGTGTGTAGCCATCTATTGGGCCAATCTCTTGCATCAATCTTCCCCCAAGGCCATCGTACCAACCAATGCGATACACATCAATCGTATAGGTCATAGCAGAGGAGACGCTAATCAAAAAGTCAATATCATCACCTTTATTAACGCTCGTTTTCGATGCATAGCCTTTGATCTGCTGGATCCGGTCATCAGATTGGTTAACGAGTACCCACTCATCTGTGCCAGTATTTTGATTTTCGGTTGTAACGGGGTTGCACTGATTTAGTGCAGCGGAGACGATTGGTGTAATGCCAGAGTTTTCGGGAGGAAAGCTTAACAAAAGTGCAATGATTGGGACGATAGAAAATCGCGCTGCAACGCGCAATATATTACTGAGAGAATGAAAATGCATTTGTTTATTTTACTTTTTGGATACAGTGCGATCAATCTAAAAGGCGGCTGCGCCATCACACTATTTTTGTTTAAGTTTTCGTCGTACTTTTAATAAGCAATTATAAAATTAGCAGTAAAATAGCAATTGAGCTCTTTAAAGACAAACAATATCAAGAAATATACGTACAGGCCATTTCAATTCACTGATCAAAAACAAACATACTAATTGTCAATATGTGATCGTCAATGGCAATTGAAAATGTATAATTGGCCTTAGAGCACTTAGCCGAACAAAGTCATTTACACATGTTATGGTACAGTCCGTAGAAATAGCCTAGAGTAGCACAGCTTACTGCCCTGCTACTGTTAAAAACCCTACAAAAAGAATACGACGAGATGCAATCCAAAGATATGCCGAACCAAAATTTTTCGCTTTCAAACTAAAATGTATCTATAAGCAGTAATCGGTTTTGCAAAACACATTAAACCATATATAATAAGAATCCGTCAGACGTGGCGACGTCGCCAAGTGGTAAGGCAGAGGTTTGCAAAACCTTTATCGCGAGTTCGATCCTCGCCGTCGCCTCCTGACTCCCTTGTTGTATTTAGGGGAAAAAGCCTCATTTTTGCTTAGTCAAAAATGGGGCTTTTTTTATGTCTGAAGATAGTACCTCTCAAAATAGTTATAGTATCGCTGAAGCGTTCGAACTGTTTGTACTCGACATGCAGGCAAGGCGGCTTAGTGAATTAACTATCAAGTTCTACCGCGCCAAACTAAAGGCATTTTTCGCGCACTGCGAAGCTAACCAGATAGATATGGTTGGTAATGTTAATGCCACCCTCATAAAGAAATACCAAGTCACCTTACACCATTACTCCCCACACTATCAGCATGGGATAGCTAGGGCTATTCGCGCATTCTTAAAATATTGCGAGAGCGACGAACTGATTGACTCTTGCCCTAAATTCTCGATGCCTAAGTTACCAAAGCACGTACCCATTATTTTTACTAATGACGAAGTGAAGCAAGTTCTCAACGGCTGTAAAAGCTATCGAGACCATGCAATATGCCTGATGTTGTTAGACACAGGCGTTCGTGCTGCTGAACTGATTGCATTGAACTACGAGGATATCAACCTGAAGGATGGTTCCGTCAATGTACTCAACGGCAAGGGCGGCAAAGATAGGGTTGTATACATGGGTGCAAAGACTCGCAAGCAACTGAAGCTGTACATGATGAGGGAGAAGCACAGCCAGAAAAGAGGCGACCCGTTGTTCATCACATTGAAGGGCAACAGATTCAAAATTCAAATATTCATGAATTTGATGCAGCGAATTAAAAAGCGCGCAGGTGTAGAAAGTTGTCGAGCGCACACCTTTAGACGGACGTTCGCGGTTAACTGCTTGCGTAATGAGATGAACATCTACGTTCTAGCCAAGCTAATGGGACATGAAGATATAACCGTATTGAAATCGTATCTTGATTTTGTCGCCGATGATCTAGAAGCAGCACACGAACGAGCCGGACCAGTTGACCACATGAAAATCAAATAGATGTTTCGCCCCTGTTGAGTGGTTGCACACTCGCAAGGGGCTAACCATAAACCGTACCGACAAAGGCACCACGGTTTAGGCTAACTGTATTTTACCTCAATACGGTTCCTGTCTAAACCTAGCCACTAGACAAAAAGGAACCAAAAACCACATGACACAAACAAACGAATACAAACAGTTACCATTATTCATTATGCCACGTCACCAACTGCCAGCACCCAGTCATACAGACGGGCTATTTGGTGTTGCTGTAACTATCGTCAATGCTGATGGTGTTTCAGTTACTCACCATGCCGATGGGACTAAAACTATTAAAGCTGCGGGGGAAAGTGAACCATGCCTAAGATAGCATATATTGATAAGCGATTCAGAGCGGCCACACTTGAAATTATCACCACCTCAAACGAAATCATAACCGACTATTCTGCGCAGGGTTACGATCTGACATTGCGACAGCTTTACTATCAGATGGTATCAAGAGACATCATACCCAACAGTCAGAAAGAGTATGACAAGTTAGGCCGGACCATATCAGATGCACGCATGGCCGGACTGGTGGACTGGAGCGCCATTGTAGATCGCACCCGTGGGTTAAAGGGCAACAGTCATTGGAGCAACCCACAGTCGATCATGCAATCCGTTGCTTACAGCTACAAGATCGACAAGTGGGCAGGACAGCCCAACAGGGTAGAGGTATGGATAGAGAAAGATGCGCTAGTTGGTGTTATATCCGGCGTCTGTCAGCGGCTTGATATTGATTACTTCTCATGTAGGGGCTATACGTCACAGTCTGAAATGTGGGTGGCTGGACAGCGATTAGAGCGATATATAGATAATGGGCAACGCCCGATCATTCTGCATCTTGGGGACCATGACCCCAGCGGGATCGACATGACACGCGATGTAACCGACAGGCTCGAAACGTTCATGGGTGGGACCAAGGTTCAGCGTATCGCGTTGAACTATGATCAGGTTGAACAGTACAGCCCACCACCTAACCCAGCCAAAACAACCGACACAAGAGCAGCCGATTATATTGAGATTCACGGACATTCAAGTTGGGAGTTAGACGCATTGGATCCGGCTACGATTTCAGCATTGATAGAGGATGCCGTTACACAGTTTCGAGATGATGGGTTATGGGGTGAAGCAACGAAACGAGAAAGCCGACAGCGGGAACTGTTAGAGCAAGCCAGTACGGAATGGGACGATATTGTAAGTATGTTAGGGGGCAAGAATGGCAAAAAGTAAACCTGATTATCGGGGCCGGAATTACAAATCTGCTGCTGAACTTGGCATAGTTCCAGCAGCAAAGATAACGAGGATAGAGCAACCCGAAGAAGTCCAAAGCTACGATGCACTTTACCCACAGGTTGCACGTTCAGAAGTTCAGATCCGCACAACTTATAAAGACAGGGCCGAAGGGTTCCAAATCGCCATTAAGCCATTGTCTACCATTATGGGGTTCCTATCCGTTCTAGTGGCGGTGATGGGGATCGGCGTGCCATTCTTCGATTTAGCAATCATTGCATGGTTTGGTACTGCATTCTGCATTACGTGGGCGTTTGGTTGGGCATTTAATCAAGTTGTTTCACCCGATGGCGCAACGCTGCTAAGTGCGTTACTTGGGTATAGATTAATTCGACATGAGCAGCAGCACAGACACAAGCGAGAAGATAAATGAGCGTAGACAGAATAGAGAAAGTATTAACACGTAAAGAGCAGCTTAAAACGCCACGTCAGCCAATCAAATGGTTGGCTACTAAGTTGAGCCGTGAAGCTGTAGCACACGCCCACAGTGAGGTTATCAGCACAGCATTAAGTGCCTACATTGACTATCTCTATGAGGACAATTGCAGATGGACAACCAACAGTTACGGACGCATTCACCCACCACTATTATGGGGACCGTCTGGACAGAAACAATTCGGTTTTGAAAGAACAGATGCCGACGTATTGCGGCATACATTAGTGAAGCTATCGGGCCGGACCAACCGCACATTGTTTAAGCTGGATGGGACGGGGCGCAACTGGTATCTGAACGTTGAACGATATCCAAATGCAGCAGCGGCCAAGACATGGCTTAATGATGAATTCAAAATGGACAGACATTATTTTCAGGATATGTGGGACAGCTTTAAGGGGTTCTTAGATGCTAAGTAATAGCCTCCCCTATCGGTATACAGCAGGGTGTACAAAAGAGTGTGCGCCCTACTGTACGCTGAGGTATACAAGGTATACAAGTAGGGCGGCTGTACTCAAATTTGGGCAGGTTAAACATTAACGAAAGGGGTAAAAAATGA
>ENA-ORXT01002214-ORXT01002214.1-marine-metagenome-genome-assembly--contig:-NODE-2214-length-23822-cov-5.445989_pt1 | contig 23822 bp, 10 predicted proteins | sample MGYA00237868_ERZ511482 | MGnify/ENA metagenome assembly ERZ511482
CATGACGGCCCCCCGCGCCGGTCGAGCGCTGGCGGGGCGGCCGGGCGGCGTCGGCAGGCCCGAAAACGCCATGACTGGTGTGGCTCCGCGACAGTGACCGGCGGCGGCGTCCGTGGCGGCACGGCCGGCAATGGCGGGCAGGGGTGAGCGGGCGGGCGAGCTCGGGGCAGGGGCGGCCGGCTATGGGGGGCGAGGGCACCGAGGGATATTGTACCACAAGCGCTGCACGAGCAAAGTCAAAGGAGAAGCAGCTCAGCTCCGAGCCGGCTGCGCGTGGGAGGCAATCACCGGTAAGTATAGTATAGTTGTGTAGAAATGATTCTTGGAGTGGTTTACAACTCCTTCATGGCAACGTGGCGTTCGAAACTTGATCCGCGATGGAGACGATGCTCGGCTCATGCAAAAGGGGGCGCGCCAGCGCGAGAGCGGCACCGCCGCGCGCTCCAAGCGACGTGGTGCCCGGTACGCCGCTTGGATGGCACGCTACGGGGCGCGGCGGCCGAGTTGTGGGCTCCCAGATTCAAGCAGAGTGCACGGGCTGCTGCACGCAAAGAGCGAGCCGCCGCCTGCCGCTAGCACACCTACATACCTGATGGGGGCCCGGGCCCCCCCGCCCGTCGCGCTCGCCCGCCGACGCATCGCCCCTCGACGCTGCACCGCCGCCCTCGGCCGCCGCCCCTGCCCCGTGGTGCACGCGGCAGCCCCGTGCCGACGCGCTGCGACGCCCCCGCCCCCGCGCTCCCGCCCGTGTCCATCCCCGTCTCTGTTTTCGGGTGCACCCCCCCTTCCCCCCCACGATGGCCGGGCCCGGCACCGCCGTCGTCTTTGGCGCGTCGGGCAACGTCGGCCGCGCGGCGGCGTTGGGCCTGCTCACCGGCGGCTACCACGTCCTCGCCGTCGCCCGCCGCTCGGGCGGCCTCCACAAGCTCCACGCCCTCGTCGACGCCTCCGCCTCCGCCGCCGCCGACCGCCTCGTGCCCGTCGAGGCGGACGTTGCCACCCCCGCCGGCCGCGACGCGCTCCTCGCCGCCATTGACGCGCAGCCGCCGCTGACGGCGGTCGTCTCCTCCTTTGGCCCGTGGGTGGTGACGCCGCCCATGTCGCGCACGGACCCCGAGACGTACGCGCGGTTGTGGGCGTCCAACGTGCACCCGCACTTCCACGCGTGGCGGGCGCTCGCGCCGCGGCTCGCCACCGCCGCGGGGGGCACCTACACGGTCGTGACGGGCGCGGCGGGGGACGCGCCGGGCAAGGCGGGCCTCGTCGGCGTCGCCGCGTCGGCGCTGTTTGCATTGACGCAGTGGGCCATGGAGGAGGCCAAGGGCTGGGGCGCCGCCGGCGCCGCCGTCACGGAGCTCCGCATCGCCCTCCGCGTCGAGGACGATGGCGTCGTTGACGCGGGCGACGCGACCGAGGGCGACGACCTCAAGCGCGCGAGCACGTTTGCGGCGGTCTTCCCGGCGCTGGCCGCCGCGAAAAAGGCGGGGGAGACGGTGCGGATGGACGGCGCGGCGTTCACCAAGATGGTGGGGTGAGGGGGTGGAGATGCACCAGTCACAGCCGTGGTCGACGCTGCCTCTGGAGCAATGAGCCGGCCCGCCTGCGCGCGACCGTGGGGATCGTGTGGCAGAGATAATTGTACAGTTTTCTAGTGCTTGTACTAGGACTCGGTGCAATAGAATAAAAAATAATGGACATTGGTAGGTCCGAGAAACAACCATACGGAAACAAAGTGCAAGCACCTATGCACGAACGTGCACAGCAAGTACCTAAAGGAAAGAAAAGAAAGGAAAGGTAGTAGAGCACAGCCCCAGAAAGAAACAAGAACCACGAAACAGGCCGCGGGAAGGGAACAAGACAAATGAAGGAAGAACTGAACCAAAGAAGAAACCAAAACAAGAGAAAACACATTAAAAACCCCAGTGCCCAGGTCAGAAGTTCACGGACACCACTACGCCTTAACCTACAAGACCTCATCGTCCAGGTCGTCCAAGTTGTCGAGGATGTACTCCTCTTCCTCAACCTCAACGTGTGGGCGCCCGTCGGCCGTCCCACTGCGAGCCGCATCAGTCGCCGCCTCTAGACCGGCGAGGTAGCCCATGTCGCCATCAATCTCTACTTCGGAGCGTTGGAGCTCGTGGCGGCGGAGCGCATGCGCCTGCGCGGCAAACGTCGAGCTGCCCCCGCCCCGCCCGTCGGGGCGAGCAACGTCTTGCGGGGCGGGGGGCTCAGCCGAATGCCCCGCCTCCGCCGACGAAACGGACCCGTTGGGGCCGTACTGCCAGTGCGCCGACGGTGGCAGCCGCTTCGAGCGGGGCTTGGGCGACGACGGCCCGGCCGCCTCTCCATTGCCACCTGACTGTGACGCCCGGTCCCGTGCGCCCTCACGGGCAACACCGTTGGACGTCGCCGACAAGCCCGCCAACTTCCCCGCTCCCGACACGTCCACGTCGTCAAACGCGTGTGGCGGGGGCGCGTCGAATGGGAAAAAGTCAGCGCTCTCGTTTGGGCCCACCCGCCGCGCCGCCAGGATGTCGTCCCACGCGCGGAAGCAATCAAGCAAGCTTTGCAGCTCGGCCGTATCCTCCACGAGGATTTCAAAGGCGAGCGTCGCGGTGCCCGCTTCGGGGTTGCTCACCGTCGACGCGCGACGAATGCTCTTGCCGCAACTGGCCACCAGGCCCGCCACAAACGACAGCAGACCGTCGCAATCGCGGGCGGTAAGGACGAGGCGAGCGGGCTGGCACGCCCGACCGCCACCATAGCCGCCCGCTACCACAGACGGCCCCGTCGTGCCGTTGGCAGTAGGGGGCCCACCAGCAGCATCCACTGTGGGCGCCGACACAGCCGGCGACGACACGGAGACAGCCGCTCCAGACTGGCCCGACAGAGACCACCGGACGCCAACCGTCCGGCTGGGCGCCTCGCGGAGCACCTTGGTCATCCGGTCGCAGTGCAAGCGGTGAACGAGCACCGACCCAAACGCGGTGCGGACGCCCATGACCTGGTCCCCGCGAACCGGGTGGCAACAACATGCAAGCTCCACAACGCCCTGTTTGGGACGCGGTGGCATTGCCGCGGCGGGCGATGATTTGGCCGCCTCGCCCGACGCGGGGGCGGCCGCCGCGGGGTTCGACGACGATGTCGACACGGCAGTGCGGGTGGTAGTGTCATCCGCCAATGGCGACAGCGGTGGCAACGAGCGGGTCCCAAACTGGCGGGTGATCAGCGACTTGAACAGGTGTTGTTCACGGAGGCTCCTCCGAGGCCGATTGGATGGCCCAAACCGAGGGCCATCCGCCACCACCGAGCCTTCATCCCCGTCCGATACGCCCCCCGTCGAGTGCTCGTACACGCTAAGGCGGCGGTCCTTGAGAAGCGACAACACGACGTCCTCCATCAGCGGGGAGGGCCCACCGTCCGGCCCGTCGACACCAATGACCCGCCGCCCCTGCGCAATCGCCAGGTATACATCATTCGTGCCCCGTAGCTCCCGCAGCTCCCGCCCCTCCCACAGCTGCGGCGGCGGCGTCGAGGCCATTGACACGAGTGAGCTGCTCGACGCGGACGGGGACAACGAACCGTCCGACGGGGAGCCCGGTGGCGACGGCGACGCGGCGGCCGCCGCAATGACCGCCGACAGGCGGGGCATCAGCTCCGCGAGCGCGGCCTCAGAGGGGAGTGGCTCAAGTCGCCGCCGCGCTGCGTCCCGCAACAGCATCCGCCCGCGTTCAATGTGCTTTTCCCGCTCACGCACGCGCAGCAGCTGGCGAATCTTTTGCCGCGCCGTCCGCGACTTGGCGTATTGCACCCAATCCGATGATGGCCCCGTGGCGGTGGCGCTCGTAATAATCTTGACCAGGTCCGCGTTGTGGAGCTTGTAGTCCAACCCGACGATGCGGCCATTGACCTTGGCCCCAATCATCCGATGTCCAACATCCGAATGGATGCGGTACGCCACGTCGACGGGAGTCGAGTCCTTGGGCAGGTCGATGATCATGCCGCGGGGCGTGAAGACAAACACCCGGTTACCGAGCAGGTCCGACCGCACAGCTTCGACCAGGTCCCGCGACGAGTCGGAAAACTCGTCACAGTACTCGCGGATGGAGCGGAGCCAAAGCATGGTACGACGGCGCCATTCGCCTTCATGCACCCCCGCGGCGGGAGTCGCGGGCAGCAGCGACGCGGCGGGCGCCCGGCGGCCGGGGTGGGCTTGGAAGAGCTCGGCAGCAATGCCCTCCTCTGCCACCCGGTGCATCGTGGACGTGCGGATCTGCACCTCGAGGGGAAAGAAACCGAGCTCAGGTCCCGGGAGCACTGTCGTGTGGAGTGACTGGTAGCCGTTGGGCTTGGGGAACGCAATGTAGTCCTTCACGCGCATCGGCAGGGGTTTCCACAAGGAGTGCACCAGCCCGAGGATGTGATAACACGCGTTCTTCTCGTACACGGGCGTGACGGTGCCGCCCGCGTCCGACTCGGGGGAGGTCATGCCCACCGCCGCCGCCGCCGCAAACGCCGCGTCTTCGGTTGCGTCCGGGGCGAGCTCAACGACCACCCGCAGCGTCGCCACGTCCAGCATCGTGTCCAGCGACTCGCCGCGCTGCATCTTGCGGTAAATGGCATAGAGTTCCTTCGTTGACGACAGCACGTGGACGGCAGAGAGCATCGGGCGGAGGACAACGTCATTTTGTAGCAAGTCGGTGAGCACGTCCTCCGCCTTGGTCAGGTAGAAGTCAAAGCGGGCACGCCGGGTGAAGAGCGCCAAGTCGGCCGCGGTGTCGCGGTACTCTTGCGGGTAGCGGAACTTGAAGGAGAGGTCCTCCAGCTCCGTCTTAATCCGCCGCATCCCCAGCCGGTGCGCTAGCGGCGCAAAAAACTCGAGCGTCTCCTTGGATATCTTCCTTTGCTTGTGCGGCCGCATGTGCTCGAGCGTCCGCATGTTGTGCAGCCGGTCGGCAAGCTTGACAATGATCACTCGCACGTCTTCGGTCATGGCAAGGAACATACTCCGCAGGTACTCGGCCTGCTTGTCGGTCTCCTCCTCCTTCTTGGCCGCCTCCAGCGCCATGGCCTGGGAAGGCGTCAGCTGGCCACCCGTGTCCACCGTAGGTCTGGTTGCGGCGGCATCGCCACCCTCCGATGGCAGATCCGTCCCACCAAAGGCAGTGTTGAGTTGGACTTTGGCGGCGAGCTTGGAGAACTTAGTCTCTCCCTCCACAATCCGCCGCACATCCAACCCAAACAGCTCTTCTATCCGCTCAAACGTCATCGGCGTATCCTCAACCGTGTCGTGCAGGAGCCCTGCAATCAGCGTGTCCCGATCCATCCCCATGTCGGCCAGAATGACGGTCACTGCCACGGGGTGGATGATGTACGGCTCCCCCGAGCGCCGTAATTGCCCCGCGTGGGCCGCGTCGGCGACTTTGAGCGCCTCAAGCACCTGTGCTCGTGAGTCCGAATCGAGGTAGTTGATGCGTGGTTGTAGCTCAGTCATGTAGCGCATGAGGGGAGAGAGCGGCTCGGTGAGCCCGGCGGTTGCTGCATCCGCCTCGGCCGCCCGCGCCGCAGGCACGTCTTCGAGTGGCGACGCAAGCGGGTGCTCCGCCGAGCCCGGCGCGAGGATAAGCCCCACCGGTAAGTCTGAGGTTGGCGCGCCGTAGAGCGGAAAGTCCTCCCGCGAGCTCTCATCGTCAAGACCATCATCAAAGAGGGGATCCAGCGGCGCAACGGGCGCATCCGACGGCGCAGGGGTGGCCGCCCGGCTGGGTAGTCTCCCAGCTTCTCGGCCACCGTACTCGGCTACTCTCCTGCCATCCACGCTGGCATCGCCGCCGCCGCTGCCGCTGCTGCTGCTGCAATCCCCTCCAACCATGCCGCTACCGCCGACATCGCCGGCGCCACCTGGGGCACCTGCTCCACCCCCCGCCGCCGCCGACATGAGCGGCATGCTCCGCGGTCGCCGCCGTGGCCGCGCAACGTGCCGGGGCACCCCCCCGCTGCCACCCGCACGATGACATCTCCGTGCACAGCCGCTGCCGCCCGGTGGGCGGGAGCCACCCAGAGGTCCGGTCACAAACGCTGCCGCGCCCGTACGCGGGGCCCCCGTCCAGGGCGCCGTACTTACCGTACCCGAGGTGGCATCGGCCGTGACAGCCAAGGCAGCGGCAGCGGCCGCTGCGGCCGCTGCGGCGGGGTGCAGCACGCCCTCCACTCCACCACCCCAACCACGTGGTCGCGCCATACGTGGCGCGGTCCCCGTGCCCTCTCCCGTCGTCAAAGCAAGCGCAACGCTGCAGTGCGGTAACCACGGTCGTCGTCCACCTCGCGGTCGTCGTCCACCTCGCGGTCGTCGTCCACCTCGCGGCCGTCGTCCACCTCGCGGCCGTCGTCCGTCTCTGGCTACGTCGCACTCCGTCGGTCCGAGTGCACGGTCGACCAACCGCCCGTGGGGCACTGCGTCGATCTCGGATATCACCGCCGACGCGCGTGTAGGAGATTGGCAGCCGCCGTAGGGTTTCCTACCTCGACGTCACGCCGCGCCACCACGCTGCGTTCTCGCCGGCGTCGCCCTCCAACGGCGGCGCGCGTCGAATGTTGAGCTCGCCTCCCACTACAAAACGCCCCCCCCCCGTCCTCACCGACGGCGTCCCGTGTAAGCGGCAGCGACCGCGGGCAATGACAATAATGAACGTGGACGGGGAGCCGGCGGGCGGCAAAATGCGCCAAGAAACGGCGGCTGTGCGCCGGTCCGCCGGTCGGTAAAGAGCATCCGCTGCAGGCAACCGCACGCGTGCAAACCGGGAGGCGGTGGGCGCGTGCCGGTCGAACGGTCGGGGTTGGTCAGGGTCCCGAGGATGACCCGCACCGCGACCGCCGCGGGCGTCGGGCTGTGTGTGCCCGCACCGCGCTGCGCACCGCCGGGCACGGGCCGCGGACGGCGCACGACCAGCACCGCCGGCCTGCGCAGCAAATAATCGGTTGACAGCGCGCGGCGGTCAGGGTGGGGGCGCCCACGCCGCCGCGTGACCGCGGTCCACGCGCGCGCGGACGGCGGGCGCACCGGCGCAGATTGCACCGATGTGACCCTAGCTAGAGGGCGCCACCCCCCTCCCACAACAAACCAGAGCGGTGGTTGAAAAGGAGCCGCTCAGAGGCCACGCAGAAGCGGCCAGCGCAGCCCACACGCGGCCGACGCCGTGCCCCTCGCTGTGCTTTGGAGGTGGGGGGTTGATGCGCTCAGTCCCCCAGTCAAATTTTCTGGTTGAGCCTGATGCGCTCTGGAGGGATTGGCCACGGGCGAGGGATGCCCTCAAGGGCAAGGATGAGCGGCCAGGGACTGCGAGCCAGAGACCCACACAGCGCGTCGAGTTCTGAAATTGAGCTGCTTCCCGCCAATCAAGCGTCAGATCGGCCCATCTCTCACGTGGAGGTGTGAAAGTTCAACCAGGCCATAACTTGAACGCCTCGTTGTCAAGGAGCTCCCAGATGAGAGAAAACACATACAGTACAGTTCCCAATGTCTGATTCTTGAAGTAGGAAGATCGGATGGGACAGGCTTGATCCTCTTGATCTGCGCTTTGGCGGCCGCGACGGAGCGATCCTGTCCAATCATTCATGTCAAATCAAACCAATCTCGAGTTTTCATGTGCCGGTGAATTCTTCACATAGGATGCAAAAAGGAAATTCTGTTGATGACCAGAAGTCAATTGCCAGACGTTGATGAAGGCAACTATGAAAAATTCTCTTAATGTTTGCTAATACGCTGTATTATTGGCTAGAATTCTTGTCTGCGCAGGCCTCCCAAGTTTGAGGCGGATCGCATCTATCTGTGGTGGTGGCGGATGTGGAGGAAAACCCTGGGAGTCAGCGTGTGTACAGATGCTCGTCCAGGTCTTCACGCTGCCCAGGTCGTGGAGGCTGCCACCAGAACATAAATCAAGGTGGTAGTCGTAGAAGTCGCGCGCTTCAACCAACTGCCATCTCGCTCGTCATAGAATCCACCGAAAAACACCGCCATGGCATGCGGTGCCTGCCACGTCAGCGACAGCACCTCGCGTCGCAATCACCATCAAGAGCGCGCTCGTGAAGGATCGACGTATCACGACGTGCATGGTACGAGCAATGACGATGCGCTCCGGATGCCCTTGATTCTGGAGTCTTTCGGATCGTCGGATGCAGGTGAAGACGTCGCTCTTCGTGGCGACCAGCCGGAGCTCTCACTGCTGTCCACTGCTACCACTCTGTCGCCGCCGCCAGACTGCTGCCCCGTTTCGTTCGCCTTGTTGTCATGGCAGCCCCACTCCCTATGTTTGCCCAGTTCATGTGTGTGCTCCTGTACCGTTGCTCGCTCTGGAAACAATATCTACCCTCACCTCCTTAGTGTCCCACCCTCTCGGCTGTCCTTTTGCCCCGTGGCCTGAAAATAGCTGGATGTGCCTGGTACATCGTCAGTTGGCAGCTCGGTCACAGCACGAGTGTGGCTCACGGGCTTTGAAGGGCAGGGGCGACTGTGGTGGTAGTTGGGAAGGGGCAATATCAGTGGTTTCATCACACTCAAGAAGCGTCCTCCGTCGCCATGCACCATCCCCAGTCACCCACCGCCTCCATAGCATGAGCGAGAAAGGCTAGCCGCATGTCGCACCCTCCCCGAAATTGCACCTCACGGTCGCCGTGGCCGCCGCAACCGCCGCGCCTCTGTGAGGCCGCATCGGCTGTGGCAACGTCGATGGCGGCCACCACCGTCACCGCCGCCACTGCATCTGCCGTCGCTGTCGACCGGGGAGAGCACCGCCGAACAGATGGCATCGGCGGTGCCATTCCGCCCGCAAGGTCATGTGGGTGGGGGACGTGCCCCCATGGGTTGTCTTGTCGGTGCCCACCGCAGGCGGCTGTCACTGGCGCAGCTGGTGCCAGCGAGTCTGGCGACAAGACCGTGTCGGCGGGCGCGGCCGAGCGCATGAGGGGCGTCGTCGCCGACGGCGGGACAAGGATGCCGCGCAGCTGCCGCCACGCCCCCCCCCACTCACCAGTTGCAAAGGGGAGCGAGCTACCGACGCCGCGCCAGCCGACAGCGTCGACGCGGCCGGCCGCGCAGGCGGTACCGGAGGCATCGCCGCCGTCGCCCTCGCGGCCATACCCACTTCCCCCGCGCCCATACTCGCTTTCCACAATGGCCTATGGGGCGTGGCAGCGGCGTGGGCGGCGACGCGGGAGGTGCAACTCCCGGCAAGGGGCCCAGCGGTGGAGGCAGGCTGGGAGTGGCGCGGCCATGCGTCGCTCTGACATGCGGGCCTCGTCCACACGGATGTGAAGACAGTCAACAGGACCGCCAGCGCCGCCGCCGCCAGCCAGGCGGTAGCCCCTTGGACCCCAACCAGACGCACGTCGGCGGCCAGGGTGGGCGACCAGTGAATTCCAAACCTCCGCCCAGCCTTGTCCGCCGGCGGCGAGACAAGCACAAAACATGCTTGGCAATCACAACTGTTTCACGTTCGCACCCTACGCTGTACACAAGGGAGGCAGCCCACCGCGGCACGCAAGCACCCTCTCTCCGACCGTTGCGTCTTGGCCAACGCGACAACGGGACGAGGGAGGTGAAGACGACAAGGGTGAGAGCAAAGGGGACGCCGCCGGGTGAAGGGGGGGTGCAGGCTTTGGGAAAGCATCTTGGGTCTGGCAGACCTAGCAGGGAGCACGTTCAGAACCATGAGTCCCGACGGCGGCGGGGGCAGGGAGGGTGTAGGGGGGGGAGCAACGGACCGAGCTGCAAGAGTGACGTCATCACGCCCCTTCGTGCACGTGTCGCTTAAACTCCCAGTGGGAGGCACTGGTCGACCCTGGCTGGACACGTGCAAATCGACATAGAGGGAGCCATCAGTCACAAAGAAAAAGACAGGAAAACGGCAGGTGAGTGGGAGGTGCGTGAAAGACAGGACTGTGCAAAGAACAGCACGTGGGAGAGTGAGCAGTACGCCACAGCATGTAGGCACATGTAACGAGCACAGGACAAGGGAGAGAGGAGATTCATACGGCAACAAGATAGAAAATGTGCCCTAGTCGGTTGGCTGTCGCTGGAGACAAGGCTCGCCCCCAAAAAAGTAGACAAGCATACCAAATCCTTGGAGGCCTCAAGGCGGCACCTGCTGATGACTGCATCATCCGCCGTGTTAATCCAAAGTGCCTGTACGAGGGCAAGGTAGGCGTCAGATGGCCACCACCGCGCCGAACGAAAGCCAACGAAGAAAACACGTGCAAGCGCACCAGGGCGACACCAGAGGCACGCCCAAGGACTTCCAGCCAGTCCAGAAGGAGCGTCAGTCGTCTGGGCCTCAGCACAACCCCACGCCAGCACGGGCCCACCACGCCTCTCAAACAAGGGACCGGTGGCCCGCCAGCCTCCGCCACCTCCCCCCAACCACACAACGCCACGCGGCGACGGCGACCAGCGCACCCTCCCGCCCAGTTGGTCATCCCCTCCCCCAGCGCCCCCCACCCCCACATACCAGCACGTCATGCGACAGCCGCACCGACACTGACACCCCGCACAGCGACGCGCGGGGCTGAAGGGTCCCCCCCACCAGCCGCAAGACCATCTCCTCAAACACCCGTGCCGAGACGCCCTTGCGCACGCGCAGCGTCAGGCGACCGCCCGCCGCGTTGGCCGCGTCCTCCCACATCGGCAGCACCCCCGAGCGGAAGACAAACAGGTCGGTCCCCAGCGGCAGGTCGGTCGGCCGGTGGACATAATTGTACACGCCCGCAAACGCTTCGACGGTCGCGAGGGAGCCGCCGAGGGGCTTGATCAGGGAGCTGTAGTCGGCGTCGGCGCGGGCGGTGTGGCGGCGGTCAGCGGCCGGCGGGCGGCGCATGTAGCTAAACCAAAAGGGAACCCACAGGGCGTGGCCGTGGTCGTTGACGCTGGCCATGCTCGCGCCGCACGGGAGGGGGGGGCGGGAGGGCAGGACGACGATGTGGAAAGCAGAGACGGGAAAGGGGGGTGGGAGCAGGTGGATGCGGGGGTGGGGTGTGAGGGAGATGGGGGTGGGATGTGGGGAAGAAGGGGATAGGGCGTCGGGGAGATGGGAGTACAGTGTGGGGAGATGGGGATACAGCGGGGGGGGAATTGGAAAAAGGTGCGCGGGAGACGGCGTGAGAGGGAGGTGAAGAGACCGCGTGGGGCGGGCGCGGGGCAGACGAGGTGAGGGGGAGCGGGGGAGACAGGATGCGTGGGGAAGATGGGGAGCAAGAGAGGGAAGGGGTGGGACAGACACGGGGATGGCAAAAGGCGTGCCAGGTCAGGGCGGGGCGGTGTGCTTGGCGCTGGCAGCAAGTGCCAGACCCCCCCAAAGCAGCCCAGGACCGAGTTGCGTGCCGGGCTTTGGCGGTGCCGCCTGCCTGCAAGGCCGTGGCCCGAGCATCGATGCCGGCTGGCAGCGCCAAACCCCCCCCGCTGGGCCGCGCCGGGGCCCCACGGCGCGGCGGCGTGCCAGACCCGTCGGGGACCGCGTCGGGGGGCCTCGCCCGCGCGCGCGGGCGGATCAAGCGCGGGGGCGCGCGCTGCCGCGGCGCCCCCGTGCCCAACAAAGAGGACGGCACGGGGAAGCGCGCGGCGCCGGCCGCGCCATCGCACGAGCGCGTCGACGCGGCGCTCGGCGGGCTGTCGCGCCATTTGCTACCGGACGGGCGCACCGTCGCGAGCCTGAACAAGTACGAGACCGCCTACCTGTACCAGGAGATCTTCAACGACCTGGCCTACCGCCGTCACGGGGTCCGCGTGCTCGAGGGCGACACGGTCATCGACATCGGCGCGAATATCGGGTTGTTCACGCTGTTCGCGAGCGGCGAGGCGAAAAACGTGCGAGTCGTCTCGATCGAGCCCTCGCCCGTCGTGCTGCCGATCCTGAAGGCCAACGTCGCGCTGCACGCGCCCGGCGGCACGGTGATCGAGGCGGGCGCCTCGGACGCGGCCGGCACGGCGCGGTTCACGGCGTACCGGAACTCTTCCGTGTTCTCGAGCTTCGATGCCGACGAGGGCGCCGACGAGGAGGCCATTCGTCAGGTCATCCGGAATTCGCTCGAGGCGATGGGGCAGGAGGATGAGGGGCTGCTCGAGGAAGCGGTCGAGGAGATGATTCAGGGGCGCATGGATGCCGAGGAGTTCGACTGCACGCTGGTGTCGGTCTCGGACACCATCCGGGAGCTTGGACTGGAGCGGATCGACCTGCTGAAGATCGATGCGGAGAAGAGCGAGGACGCGATTCTTGCCGGGATCGAGGAGGCGCACTGGGCGCTGATCGACCAGGTGATCATCGAGGTGCACCTGCAGGGCGGGCGCAGCGACGCCCACGTCGTCGAGCTGCTCGAGGGGCACGGCTTCGTGGTCGTGCGCGACGAGGAGGAGCTGCTCAACGACTCCGGGTTGATCGGGCTCTACGCGGCGCGGCCCGAACGGTTCGCGAGGAACGCCGCCGCCGGCGAGGAGCCCGCGCTCCGCGAGTCGGCGGAGCTGTTCGTCGAGGCGGCGAACGCGCACGCGGCACGCTCCGCCGTGCCGCTCGATGTCGTGCTGTGCCCCGCGGACGTGCGCGACCCGGCCGTGCGCGCACTGCACGAGAGCGTCGAGGGCGAGCTCGAGGAACGTCTCTCCGGGTTGCCCGCGACGAACGTGTTCCGCTGGTCGGACTTCGCCGCTCGCTACCCCGTCGCGAGCGTCCACGACACGCTCGGCGGCGCGCTCGCCGATATGCCGTACACCGCCGAGTGGTACGCGGCGACGGCCTCGGCGATCGTGAGGCGGCACGTCGCCTCGCGGCGTCAGGCGGCCAAGGTCGTCGTGCTCGACTGCGACAATACCCTATGGGGCGGCGTCGTCGGCGAGGACGGGGTCGACGGCGTCCGCATCGGGCCCGAGCACGTCGCGCTGCATGCGAGCATCCGCCGCCTGATCGACCAAGGCGTGCTGTTCGCGCTCGCCTCGAAGAACGTCGGCGCGGACGTCCGCGCGGTGTTCGACGGCCGCGACGACTTCGCCCTCGACTGGTCGGACGTCGTCGCCGAGCGCGTCAACTGGCAGCCGAAGGCGGACAACCTGCTCGAGCTCGCCGCCGAGCTCAACCTCGGGCTGGACGCCTTCGTCTTCCTCGACGACTCGCCGCTCGAGTGCGAGGAGCTACGCGTGCGCCTGCCCGAGGTGCTGACGCTGCAGATGCCGGAGGAGCCCGACGCGTTCGCGCGCTTCCTCGATCATGTCTGGGCGTTCGATCAGCGCGGCGTGACGGCCGAGGACGAGCGTCGGGCGGCGATGTACCGGGAGGAGAGCAGGCGGCGCGCCTACCGCGAGGACGCGGGCTCGATCGAGCGCTTCATCGAGGGACTCGCGCTCGAGGTCGGGGTGGAGTCCATCGACGAGGCGAGGCTGGAACGCGCCTCGCAGATGAGCCGGCGCACCAACCAGTTCAACCTGACGAGCCGTCGTCGCTCCGTGGAGGAAATGCGTGCCTGGCTCGACGACGGAAGGGACGTCCGCGGCGGCAGCGTGCTGCGCGTGGCCGACCGTTTCGGCGACTACGGCGTGACCGGCCTCGTGCTCCACGAGCGTGACGGGGACGCGTTGGCGGTCGATACCCTGCTGCTCAGCTGCCGCGTTCTCGGGCGCGGGGTCGAGCACCGGATCGTCGCGCACCTCGGCGAGATCGCGGCGCGGGAAGGCCTCGCGCAGGTTGCCCTGGACTACCTGCCGACGGCGAAGAACGAGCCGGCGCGGCGCTTTCTCGAGACCCTCGGCGGCGAGCGCGAGCGTCGCGGCGAGGCGACGCGGGTGCTCGTCCCGGTCGACGAGGCGAAGGCGTTCACGTACGACCCCGGCAACGTCGGCGCCGCCTCGGACGCGGTCGCCGAGGGGGCGCGCGACCGTCCGTCGCTGCCGCCCGCCCCGTCGCTCGAGGTCGAGCGGATCGCGCGGGAGCTCGCCTCGGCGGCAAGCATCGCCGAGGCGGTGCGCGACCGCGCCCACGTCCCGCGTCCGACGCTCAATGTCACACACGTCGCGCCGCGCTCCGAGCTGGAGACGCGCCTCGCAGCGATCTGGAGCGACCTGCTCGGCATCGACGGGATCGGTGTCGACGACGGCTTCTTCGATCTCGGCGGCACCTCGCTCGGCGCAGTCCAGATGGTCGCCGAGGTGCAGCGTTCGCTCGGTCTGCCGGTGTCCGTGGTCGATGTGTTCGAGGCGCCGACGATCGCCGGCCTCGCCCGCGCGGCAAACGGCGACTCGAAGGGCGCCGCGATCCAGAGCAGCCGCCAGCGCGGCGCGGAACGCCGGGCTCAGCGTCCGGTGCGCCGCACGCGCGGCTGAGCCGATGACCGACGACAGGGAGGGCGCGATGCTCGATGCGGACGAGCGCGAGGTCAGCGACTTCGACATCGCCATCGTCGGGGCGGCGGGACGATTTCCCGGCGCGTCCGACCTCGGGCGCTACTGGGACAACCTGATTGCCGGGCGAGAGAGCATCGCGCGCTTCGACGACGACGAGCTTCTGGCCGCCGGTGTCTCGCCGGCACTCGTCGCCGATCCCGCCTACGTCAAGGCCGCCCCGGTACTCGACGAGCCGGGCCGCTTCGACGCGAGCTTCTTCGGCTACAGCCCGCGCGACGCGACGCTGATCGATCCGCAGCAACGCCAGCTCCTGGAGCTCGCCTGGCTCGCGTTCGAGGACGCCGCCATCGTGCCCGGCGGCGAGGGGCCGCGGGCGGCGACGTACGCCGGCACCGCGATGAACACCTACCTGCTGAGCACGGCGCTCGCCGGTCGCTTCTTCGACGACTGGCTGCCGGTGCTGCTCGGCGCCGACAAGGACTTCCAGGCGACGCGCATCGCGTTCAAGCTCGGTCTGACCGGGCCGGCGCTCAGCGTGCAGAGCGCCTGCTCGACGTCGCTGGTCGCCGTTCACCTCGCGTGCCAGTCGCTCATCAATCGCGAGTCGGACCTCGCGCTCGCCGCGGCCGCCGCGGTCCGCTGCCCGCCGACGAGTGGCCACCTGCACGAGCCGAACAGCGTGCTGACGCCCGACGGCCACTGCCGACCTTTCGACGACGCCGCGGCCGGGACGATCTTCGGCAGCGGCGGCGGAGCGGTGCTGCTGAAGCGCCTGCGCGACGCGCTCGACGACGGCGATCCGGTTCGCGCCGTCATCAAGGGTTCGGCGATCAACAACGACGGCGACAGCAAGGCGGACTACACCGCGCCGACCGTGCACCGCCAGGCCGAGGCGATCGGCGAGGCGCTCGGCATCGCGGACCTCTCCGCGGACACGATCGGTTACGTCGAGGCGCACGGCACCGGCACCTTCCTCGGCGACCCGATCGAGGTTGCCGCGCTGACCCGTGCATTCCGCGGCGACACCGAGCGCACCGGCTTCTGCGGGATCGGTTCGGTCAAGGGCAACATCGGGCACCTGGACGCCGCCGCCGGCATGGCGTCGCTCCTGAAGATGGTGCTGTCGTTGGAACACGGGCGGCTCGCCCCGGTCGCGAACTTCGCGACGCCGAACGCGCAGATCGACTTCGCCGCGACGCCGTTCCGCGTGGTTACCGAAGCCGAGGACTGGAACCCGCCCGCGGGGCTTCCGCGGCGGGGTGGCGTGACCTCGCTCGGCATGGGCGGCACCAACGCCCACGTCGTGCTCGAGGAGTCGCCGCCGCGCGCGCCGCGTCGCGCCATCGGGACGCCGCGTGCGTGCCTGTTGCCGCTGTCGGCGCGCGACGACACGGCGCTCGGTCACCGCGTCGCCGACCTCGCGCGCCATCTCGACGCCCGCCCGGAGATCGCCCTCGACGACGTCGCCCATACCCTCCGGGCCGGCCGGCGTGCCTTCGCCCGCCGCCGTGTCGCCGTCGCCTCGACGACGCGCGAGGCGGCCGAACGCCTCGGCGCGCCGGATCGACTTCGCGTCGTCGGCACGTCGCTCGCCCCGCGCGAGCGCGAGATCGCGATGATGTTCCCCGGTCAGGGCGCGCAGCACGTCGACATGGGCCGCCGGCTGCACGGGTGCGAGCCGGTGTTCCGTGACGCGGTCGATCGCATCGCGGAGGCGCTGCGCGAGCCGCTCGGGCTCGATCTTCGCCACGTGCTGTTCGGCGGCGGCGAGCGCGACGAGAGCGCGTCGATCGACGAGACGCGGCTGACGCAGCCGGCGCTGTTCGCGATCGAGTGGGCCTACCTCGAGCTCTGGCGCGCCCGCGGCGTCGAGCCCGACGTGTTCATCGGGCACTCGATCGGCGAGTACGTCGCGGCGGTGGGCGCGGGCGTCTTCGACGTGGAGGACGCCGCGCGGCTCGTCGCCGAGCGCGGGCGGCTGATGCAGTCGGCCGAGCGCGGCGCGATGCTTGCCGTCCATCGTCCGGAGGCGGAGGTCGTGGCGAACCTGCCGGACAGCCTCGACGTCGCCGTCGTCAACGCCGCGGACGTGGTCGTCGTCGCCGGCGAGCACGCGGCGATCGATGCCTACGCCCTGGCGCTCGACGCGAGCGGCGTCAAGGCGACGAAGCTCCGCACCTCGCACGCGTTTCACTCACGCATGATGGAGCCCGTCCTCGACGCGTTCGAGGCCGCGGTCGCCGCGGTCAAGCGTCGCGTGCCGACGCTACCGTTCGTGTCGAACACCAGCGGCACCTGGATCACCGACGCCGAGGCGACCGACCCGCGCTACTGGGCCGAGCACGTGCGTCGTGCCGTGCGCTTCGACGCGGGTATCGCGACGCTGCTCGAGCGCGGCGAGCTCGTCGCGATCGAGGCCGGTCCCGGCACCACGCTCGCGACGCTGTTCAACCAGCACGAGGGGTGCGGCGAGGGCCAGCTCGCCGTGTCGAGTGCACCGCCGAGAAGATCGGACCTTGACGAGGAGGAGGCGGCGCTGCTCGCGCTCGGTCAACTCTGGTGCAGCGGACAGGAGATAGAGTGGCCGGCACTCGCGAGCGAGGCGCCGAGGCGAATCTCGTTGCCGGGGTATCGGTTCGGCGGCAAGACGCACTGGTTCGAGCGTGCGGACGAGGCAGCCGCCGCGTCGCCCGACTCGCCGCGGCGCGAGAGCGATCCGGCCCGGTGGGTGCGTGCGGAGAGCTGGACGCCCGTCGGCGACGAGCGTCTGCGCGAACGGGTCGACGGTCCGACGTTCATCGTCGGCGCGGCCGGCGAAGACGACGCGCTGCGGCGGGCGTTGCCCGAGGCGGCGACCTGCGATCGTGACGTGGCGCGCGGCGCGGACGGATACCACGCCTTCGTCGATCGCCTCGAGCGTGATGGGGCGCCCGCTTGCCTCGTCGTCGACATCCGCGGCGCGGCAGCCGACGAGTCGTTCCTCGACCTCGTCCACCTGGTCCAGGCGCTCGTGCGATGGGACGGGGTTCGGACGGTAGCGCTCGACATCGTCACCGGTGGCGCGCTCGACACGCTCGGTGACGGGGTCAGCGACCCCGGCGGCGCGCTCGCCGTCGGCGTCGCCGAGGTCGCGAGGAAGGAGTGGCCGCACGTGCGCACGCGCGTCATCGACATAGCCCCGGGCGAGGAGCCCGGACGCGGCGCGACGGCGCTGGCGCGCGTGCTGGGCGCCCGCGGCGACGACACGGTCATCGGGGTGCGCGACGGGCGAGCGTGGGCGCGTCAGGCGGTCTCCGCACCGCTCTCCCGCGCCGCGGCGAGCGGGCGGGACGACGGGACGCCCGCGTCCGGAGCGCACGTCATCGTCGGGGGCTTCGGCGGCATCGGCCGACGTCTCGCGCGGCGGCTTGTCGAGCGCGGCGCGCACGTCGTACTGACCCACCGGCCGACGGCGTCCGGAGAGAGCGAGCGACGGGCCTTCGTCGACGAACTCACGCCGCTCGGCGGACGGATCGAGAGCGCGCCGCTCGGCTTCGACAGCGATGCCGACGCGCGCGAGCTGTTCGCTCGGCTGTCCGCCGACGTGCCGCTCGCCGCGGTCTACCATCTCGGCGGGCGTACCGACGACGCGCCGCTGTCGAGCAAGGGTGACGAGGCGATGCGCTCCGTGCTCGCGGCGAAGGTGGACGGCACCCGCGTGCTCGACGCGGCGCTCGGCGCGACTCCGGGCACCGCGCCGCTGGTGCTGTTCTCGTCGGTCGCCGCCTGGTCGGGTCCGGTCGGGCAGGTCGACTACGCGGCGGCCAACGCCTACCAGATGGCGTTCGCCCGCACCGCTCGTCCGCACGCTCACCCGGTCGTAGCGATCGCCTGGCCGGGCTGGCGCGGGACGGGCATGGTCGCGCGCATCGTTGACGAGGGCGCGCGCCGACTGGTCGACGCGCACGGCGTCGAACCGGCGGCGGCGCTCGATCTGCTCGCATCGTTGCTCGAGGACGGACGGTCGACGAGCTGGGTGTCGCCGTTGCCGCTCGAGGTACTGGAGACTGGCACGGCATTACCCGACGAGACGCCCGACGCCGACGCGCCGAAGGGCGATGAGGCGGCGAGCCTGGAGGACCGGATCGCGCGCCACTGGAAGGCCCTGCTCGGCTTCGACGACATCGCGCCGGACGAGAACTACTTCGACCTCGGCGGCACGTCGCTCGTCGCGGTCAAGCTCTGCGGACGACTCGAGCGCGACCTTGGAGTGCCGTTGGCCGTCGAGGAACTGCTTGCCGCGCCGACGATCGCCGCGCTCGGCGATCTGCTCGAACCGCGGATCGTGGCGAGCGACGCCCGGGCGCCTGTCGCCGGGCCCGCTCCGGAGGCGGCGACGAACGGCACCGAGGAGCCTGCGGACGTGGTGCGATCGGACTCCGGAGACGAGAGCACGGGATCGCCGGCGACCTCGGATCGACCGAGCCTCGTGGCGATCGCTGCGGCGGGGGAGGCGGCCGATGCGATACCGGTGTACCTCGTTCACGCTCACGGCGGCATGGTCATCGGCTACCACCGGCTCGCCCGCGAGATCGCCCGTCACCGACCGGTCTTCGGGCTGCAGTCGCGCGGCGTGCGTGGCGACGAGGCTCCGCTCGAACGGATCGAGGACATGGCCGATCGCTATGCCCGCGAAATCGTCGCGCATCGTCCGGAGGGGCCGTGGGTGATCGGCGGCTACTGCATGGGTGGTACGATCGCGTGGGAGGTCGCCCGGCGGCTAGAGGCGGACGGTCGCCCCGCCACCCTCGTGTTCATGCTGCAATCGTTCCATCGCGATCTCGAGTACCCGATCGTGCAGAACGGGCGAACGTTCTACCCGTCTCGCGTCGGATCGTGGCGCAGGCTCACGCTCGTCAAGGACAAGGCGATCGAGGCGGTCGCGCGCCACTCGCGACAGTCACAGGGGGCGGGCGAGGCGCTGGGCGGTCTCGTGGAGGGCTCGCTGCGCCGGCTGCGTCGCACACTCGGCCGAGAGAGCGGTGCGGGGCCGACACCCGGTCTGAACTCGGCCGACGAGCCGGCCCTGCTCGCCGTGCACGCGGCCAACGGCCGGGCCTTCGACAATTATGATCCGGCGACGCTCGGCAGCGCCGTGTCGTTTTACCCCGCCGAACACCAGCCCCGTCACGTGCGCAAAGATTCCATGCTTGGCTGGCGGGCACTCGTCGGCGGGCCGGTAAACGTCCGGGCCGTACCGGGCAGCTTCCTGATCGGGCTCGAGGGGCTCGATCTCGCGAGCGTTGCCGAGTTCCTCGAGCAGGACATCGCCGCGGCGTTGATGGACGACGGCCGCGCAGAGAATAGCCATGAGTGAGCGACAGCTCGCGAGGTTGAGCGCGCCGCTGCCGCTGTCATGGCTGATTCGGTTGTCGGGCGAGCGCGTCTACCGGCCGATGTACCACACCGTGGCCGGTGACTACCCGCTGCCCCACGTCGAGCACTTGTACACGCCGCATCCGCTCGAGCGCTTTGTCCGAGATCTCGATTTCCTGCTGCGGCGGTTCGACCCGATCGGGCTCGACGAGCTTCCGTCGGCACTGGCCGGGGAACGCCGCGGCCGCCGTCCCGCGCTGCTGCTGACCTTCGACGACGGGCTGCGCGAGATTCACGACGTGGCGCTGCCGGTGCTCCGCGCGAAAGGGGTGCCGGCGGCGATCTTCGTCAACTCCGCCTTCGTCGGCAATGGCGGACTGTTCTTCCGCTATCTCGCCAGCGCGCTCGTCGCGCGAGCGGAGGCAAGCGCGCCGTCAGCGGCACTTTCCGCCGAGCTCGTCGGCACGCTGCGCGGGAGCGGGGCGGATGCCGGGGAGCGGCAAGATACCGATTGGCGTCGCGCCCTGCTCGGCGTGAGGTACGCGGACCGGGCGCGTCTCGACGTCGCCGCGGCGCTGCTCGAATTCGACGTCACGGCCTTTCTCGACGCGCAGCGTCCCTTCCTGACCGTCGAGCAGCTCCGGCACCTGCGCTCGGAGGGTTTCGCGATCGGGGCTCACAGCGTCGACCATCCGCTCTACCGCGAGCTGTCGCTCGACGAGCAGATCGAGCAGACGAGCGCGAGTTGTGAGTACGTGCGGCGGACCTTCGCGCAGTCGGACTGCACGTTCGCGTTCCCGTTCAGCGACGTCGGGGTTTCCGGCGCGTTCTTCGAGCGGGTGCGTGACGAGAGTATCGCGAGCGCCCTGTTTGGCGGCCAGGGCTACCGGGTCGAGCGCTTTCCCGAAGTGGTGCAGCGCCACTCGATGGAGGGGCGGGAGGGCAGCGTCGAGCAGCTGGTCCGCGCCGATCACGCGATGTCGCTCGCCAGGCGCGCGACCGGGCGGTACCGCGTGGAACGGGGATGACGCTCGATCCCTGGCCGAGCTGTCGCGTGGCGTGCGTGCATATCACCCCGGAGCACGCGCTGCCGCTGGCCGGTTACCTGAACCGCCGCGGGCCGAGCGACGGGGTCGCCAGCGCGCTGGAGGCCAACGTGCTGCTCACAGCGGTCGACGGCGCGCCGCTGCTGCTCGTTGCCCTCGACACGCTGTTCTGCGGAGCGGCGCTGCGCGAGGGGATCCGGCGGCGACTCGCGGCGAGTCTTCCAGGACTCTCGGGCGAGCGCGTGCAGCTGATTGCCTCCCACACCCACTACGCGCCGTCGCTCGACCCGTCGAAGCCACGGCTCGGCGTCGCCGACACAGACTATCTCGCGTTCTGCATCGAGCGCGTTGCCGCGATTGTCGAGTCGATGCTCGCCCGCCCCGCCTCGACGGTGCGGACCTGCCAGCGCGGGTCCACCGTCTGCCGCGCGAACGTCTACCGGCGGCTTCGGACCTGGGTCCGCGTACGACGCTCACTGCGATTTCGTCGCGAGGTCGTGACGGCACCGGATCCGAGCGTCGCGGTTGACCGGGAGCTGCGGACCGCGCGTTTGCTCGGCGCCGACGGCGAAACCCTGTGCGTGCTCTGGTCCTGGCCCTGCCACGCGGTTTCCCGCGGCGAGACGCGGGCGATTTCGGCAGATTTCCCCGGCGCGGCGCGGGAGGCGCTTCGTGAACACCACGGGATGGACCTGCCGGTGCTGTACTTCCCCGGGTTCTGCGGGGACCTCCGACCCTTCCTGCGCCCCGCGCGGCTTTCGCTGCGCGGCGTGCTGGCGATGCCGTTCGCGCGCGGCTTCGAGGTTCCGGACGCGGCCGCTCGCGCGACGCTCCGCCGCACGGTGGCCGACGCGGCGCGGCGTGCCGTCGAAGCGGCGGGAGAGCGAGACTTCGAGGTTGGTTCCGAAGGCGGTTCGGTGCGGCTTTCCGCGCTGCCGCTTGCCCGACTGCTCGACGGCCACGCCGGGCCGGCGGAACTGCGATGCACGCATCTGTCGCTGCCGCCCCTGCGGTTCGCGCTGGTCGGCGCGGAAGTCTCCTCGGGCTACGCCGACGCGATGGCGGGCGTCGATTTTTTGAGCGGCTGCGTGAACGAGGTCTTCGGCTACCTGCCGACCGCGCGACAGGTCGGCGAGGGCGGTTACGAGGTCGACGGCTTCCGACGACCATTCTCGCTCGAGGGCCGTTTCCGGACGGACATCGACGGCGTCGTCAGGTCATTGCTGCGCGGCAGCGAACGCGTGGAGGCGGGCGGAGCGTCCGATCGTCCTGTCTGAGGCACGGCCGAACGCGGGAGGCGAGCCGCTATACTCGGCCCATCCCCCCACGCGCGCTGTTCATGAGACACCTTTCGACACCGAGCCTCGTCGTGTTCGCGACGTTCGCCGCCGTGCTGACGGCGGGCGGTTCCGTCCAAGCGCAGAACCTTGACGACGAGACCGACGGGCCATCCTTCGCACTCGGGGAGACGAGGCTGTTTCCGTCGGTACGCATAGACGCCCTGCGCAACGACAACGTGTACCTGACGGCAGACGATGAGATCGATGCGAACGTGTTCCTCGTCTCCCCGCGCGTGCTATGGGTGGCGGACCGGCGTCTGCTGACGTTGCGGGCCACCTACGATGGTGAGTATTCACGGAGTTCCGAGGCGGTTCTCGAACACGCGGACCACCGTCTCGGCCTGAACGTGTCCGCGAACCCCGGCACCCGGCTGCGCGTCGACGGCGACCTCACGTACCGGCGCGGTCACCAGGAGCCGGGAACCAACCTGACGCGAGGCCTCGGCACCTCCTTCGACGAGCCAGTCGCCTTCGATCAGTTCCAGATCCGCGGCAGCACGCGCTACGGGGCCGAGGGGGCGAGGGGCAACCTCGCGATCGGATTGCGAATCCTCGGCCGGAACTATGCGAGCCTTTCGATCGTCACGGACGGGCGCGATTTCGTCGCAACCGAGCCGTACGCGCGGTTCTCGCTGCGGGTCGCAGGCGACACCCGCGCGCTCGTCGAGCTGCGCTTCACCGACGTCGATTTCGACGAGGACGCCTCGGACCGGAGCGACGTGTCGCTGCTCGGCGGCGTGACGTTCGCCGCCACGGGCCGCTCGAGCGGAGAATTGAAGGTCGGGGCGACCCGCTCCGGCTACGCCTCCGACGATCGTGAAGACGAGACCACGCTCATCGTGGAAGGCGCGTTCGACTTCGCGCCGCGCGACTACAGCCGTCTGCGCCTCGTGCTGACACGCGAGCTGGACAACGCCGCCGGCGTGCAGATCGACTCGGTCGACGGGGAGGCGGTGGCCGACGAGGCGCGTCTGGACTGGATCTACGACTGGTCCGAGCGCGTGCGACAGACCACCTTCGCGAGCTACGAGGCGGTCACGCGCGGTTGTCCGGAACTCGGTGATCGGACGGCGAGCGCCGGCATCGAGCTGTCGCTGCAGGTCCGCCGCTGGCTGGAGCTGGGGGTGAGCGGCGAGGCGGGACGGCGGAGTGGGGTAGACTGTGACGGGGTCGACGAAGCCACGGCCGCTGCGCTCGACTACGGCGTCACCCGTGTCGGCGGATTCGTGCGCGCGAGGTTGTAGGACGTCGCGACGCTGCCAATTTCTCGTCGAGATCGACGAGGCGCTCGTCGCCGCGTTGTAAGAAAATTTACGGGCAATCGGTCAGGTCACCGATAGTCCGATTCCTTCCGTGCCCCGGGTGGCGTGCCGAACGTCGGACACGACCTGTAATAAACTGAGCGCTGGTTCCGGCGCGTCGCCCGCACATCCCATAGAATCGCCGGCTTACATCGACGTTGCAGGAGACGTCCCGACCATGAGTGTCAGAAGAATAGGTTCGATCGCCGCGGCGACGCTGTTGTCCGTCTTGTTGAGCGGCTGTGCGGGCTCTGGTCCGACCGAGCCGTCGCCTGAGGTACCGGACGGCGCATTGACGCCGGAAACGGCGACGGTTGACGGGGAGGGGGTGCCCGGCGCAAGCGAGGCGATCGCTGCGGGGGATCCGTCTGGATACGTGCTCGGCAACGGCGACGTTATCGGCATC